>TBL_comb47_HYPODRAFT_10000290_pt1 | contig 65666 bp, 60 predicted proteins | sample TroBogypolimnion_40_FD_10682 | JGI IMG/M metagenome (IMG submission 10682)
CTGGTAACCAAAATAATTGTTCATGTGTTTTAGTTAACAGTGCAATTGTTTTACGTACATCATCAATTGTTCCTTTGTAATAATCATGATTACCCAAGATAAAATAGATGGGCTTTTTAATTTGGTTCGCCATTTCATTCAAAAGATCTGCTAAGCTGGGTGCCTCGGCAATATCACCGCTTATTAGAACTGCATCGCAATGGGTATTAACAATTTCTTCATAAAATTTTCTGCGAGTAGCACTTTCGAGAAAATTAAGATGAACGTCTGTCAGCCATGCCAATCTCATTTTTTGCCCATTCGTTACATTGAAAGATGGTTAAGTATTACACAAGACCACTAAATTATCTATTTGGTAGTTTAAACACTGCATACGGATCTTTTATTGAAGTGGCAACATGGTTAATTATTCCTTTTTCGACAATTTTCTTAAGTCTTGTTCTTGCGGTTCGTGTAGTAACGTTCCAAAATTTTGCAATCTCACTGGTACTTAACTTATCCTCATGCCTAAGAAGATCAAGCAATTGCTGTTCCCATGATTCAAGTTGAATGGCAAAGGAGTCAACACTATAAAGAGTAACTCAGGCTGTGGGGTCAAGTCCTTACAATCGACAACAAAATGCAAATAAAACCGGTAACGTTGTCGATTGTAAGGACTTGACCCCTACCTTCTGCATCAGGGCTGAGTGTCCCATTAAAATAAAGCAATAAATTGTAACAACATCGACATTTTTAACCTTTTGAGCTTTAATAGTCGTATGAAAACATCCATAATTCATTTACCACATGAGAAACAGCAAGACTTAGAGATAATTGTCAGTACAATTCGTGAAAAATATAATGTCGAGATGATTATTTTATTTGGCAGCTATGCGCGTGGTGATTGGGTTGAAGAATTGTGCGATGATGGATTTTATTATAAATACCAAAGCGACTTCGATATTTTTTTAGTTACCGAAACAGAACACCTGGCAACTAAAATCGAAAGAGACGATCAGCTTTGGAATTATTTTAATCGCAGAATTAAAACACCAGTAACAATAATAGCCCACGATATTGAGTTTTTTAATCGTCGTTTACGTAAAGGTCAATATTTTTTCTTAGATGTTAAAAAAGAGGGGATATGTTTGTATAACTCTGGGCGTTTTGAGCTTGCAGAGGAAAAGGAGTTATCGCCCAAAGAATATAAGCATCTTGCGCAGGAGGATTTTGACTATCATTTTACAAAAGCAGAAACTTTTAAGTCCTTCTTTCAGTTTGGTTTTGATAAAGCTAACTATAGCGAAGCTGCTTTTTTATTACATCAAACGACCGAAAATTTCTATAGTACGCTTTTACTTGTTCTTACCAGATATAAACCAAATACTCATGACTTAAAAAAACTAGGCAGTCGTGTTGCTAGTATTGAGCCAAATTTTTTAAAAGTTTTTCCCCAAGGAACAGAAGAAGAAAGAAAGCGTTTTGAATTGTTACGTAAAGCGTATGTAGACGCTAGGTATAATAAAAATTACGCAATAACAGTTGAAGAGCTTAAATGGTTAGCGGAGAGAGTTAATATTTTGCGAAATATGACTCAAGATATTTGCAGGAAAAAAATAGAAAGCTTGGGTAGTGTATAGTGGCTCTAATTTCTTAACTTGTTCTTGCGGTTCGTGTAGTAACGTTACAAAATTTTGCAATCTCAATTGATGCTTAACTTACCCTTAAAAGTAGTGGGCGGCCCGTGTTAAAAAAATTAAAAAATCAGGAGATTACAGTTCACGAAAAATATATGAAACAAGATACTAACAATATAACAGACATTAAACAAAAACATGTCGACGCTATCTTTCAGACAATGCGAGACTTTCATAAGATTTTTTACCCAAAGAATTTTCCGGTTTATTTTTCAATAGTAAAAAAACTTCTAAAATGGTTTGTTGGCAGTATCATCGTATCTATAATTGTAGCCATCATTTTTTGTTTGTATAAAATCAGGTTTAATTTCAATCAAACATCAGTATCAATAACAACACTGTTTAATTTTATAAAAATAACTATAATAATTTATTTGGATTATATTTTGCCTATTTTATGTATCTTCTACATTATTTTAGACATCAAGAGGCGTAAAAAAAACTTTTGTTCTTTTTTTGAAACAGTAAAGCAAGAGATAGATAAAAAAGAAATAGACTTTATGAGTAAAATAGTAGAATACCCTATTGAAACCATTGTCTTTGTTGCCAACAGACTTGAATATGGCTGGGAAGAGCGTTTTAGCTTTGGAGATTCAGTCATAGGTTCAATACGTACACTGGGTGTTATCCCACAAGCAGCTGCTTTTATTTACTTATTTTATAATTTTTATAAATTCATACCAAACAATTATAAATCGATGCTTATCAGTTTTGTTTGTGTCTGCATAGGCTTTTATATTGCTGAAATGTTTATCGTTACCTCGGTAAATCAAACCAAAAGATATACCTTTCTATTGCGACAAGCTATTTCGTTAAAAAGAGTCAAGAACCTAACTTTGTAGTCTATTTAACAAAAAGAAGTGCGTATCCCGGCCAAATCGATCGGTGATTTTGGTTAAAAAGAAAGGGCAACTCAATTACTTTTGGGATGAAATAATTGCTCGCAATTACCAAGCTGTGGGGTCAAGTCCTTACAATCGACAACGTTACCGGTTTTATTTGCATTTTGTTGTCGATTGTAAGGACTTGACCCCTACCCTATAGAGGCGACAATGATGGTCATTGCTCGGCGGCGGGTTTGCGGTTAGATAGTTAAAAAGTATAGGTATTTTTTGAGAAATAGAAGACTAAGGAACTAAGGTGTTGAGTCTACACTAGCGGACTCGACACCTTAACCTTATCTGTTCGCATGTTATCGCCGGAATAAATTTTACGATTTTGTCATCTTTTTATCAAACATTGAACTTAGTTACACAATAAAGTTTGATTAAAGGCAAATTAATTTTAGGCACTAATGTTGATGGACAGTTTTTAGAGCAAAACTGTTTTAGGCTTTTTATCGTTATTCCTAAAGCATGAGCTAACTTTTCTTCCGGCATGTGTTTTTCAGTTAAAATTCGCCAAATCATTTTTCGCATAATTTCCTTGTGCAAATATTCATTCTTTTTTTGAAGACGCTTACGTTTTAAGTTGGTCTTTATCGGCGATGTTTCCTGAACAATGGGAAATATGGTATTTATTGAGGGCAACGCTGCCTTACTCATATCAATTGGTGTCATTTTGCTTCTCCAATTAGTTCTGGGTTGTTCGTGAAGGCTTTATAAAAATTCTCATAGTAGATGCGCCAACAAACTGTTTTTGCAGTTAAGAAGCCATAAAAAAATGGCATTTTTAATGCAATATGATAGTCTATCCATTGGAGCATGAAGCATAAGATCATTGTTTATATCCTCTTCTTTGGCTTCTTCACCCATCCAAGCAGCGCCCGGGCGGGGTTTTTTAATAATGGCTTTAAGGCCCATGAGCTTATAAGCTACCACAAAAAAGCATGGCCGTCAAGAGTCTTAAGGATCTCTTAAGGAAAAAAGGACAAATAAAAGTTACCGATGGCAACAAAAAGTAAAAAAACGAAAAGTTTTATCGCCAATCTAAAGCGACTGATTACACACTATGAGGTAAGCATCAGAGGAATGAGTAAAGCGACCAATTTAGATCGTGCGCATTTAAATAGGTTAATTCAAGGCAAACATTCTAGTCCCGGGTTAGAATCGCTTGAAAAAATAGCTGATTTTTTCAAAATATCGGTGGCACAACTGATAGGTGAACAAGAAATAAATTTTTCTCAAATACCGAAATTAAGCGATGATGAAGAATAAGAGATCCGATAGGTGGCCTGCATCACCATTCTATCCTGAAATCAGTTTGTTATGGATATAATTGCTTATTAGCACAAACTCATTTACCCGTAACTGTTCTGGCCGCAACATGGGATTAATGCCAATTTCTTCTAACTGTGAGGCAATAATATATTTTTTTAATCCATTACTTATTATTTTGCGTCGCTGACAAAAAGCCGCGCGCACGATTTCACATAACAACTTTTTGTCTTGTGCTACAATTGAATAACTTTTGCGCGGAATTAGTCTTATAAAGGCCGAATCAACTTTTGGTGGTGGAGAAAAAGCACCCGAACCAACATGTAACAACAACTCTACTTCACAGTAATATTGCACCATTACACTCAAGCGACCGTAAATTTTTGAACATGGAAATGCCACAATCCTTTCCGCTACTTCTTTTTGTAACATAAAATGCATATCTTTTATTAGATTAATATTTTCTATGGCTTTAAATAATAATGGCGTAGAAATATTGTAGGGTAGGTTGCCAACCAAACGAAGCGGTTGTGTAAATTGCGCAAAATCAACCTGCAAAACATTTCCCATACAAATACGTAAATTTTCCGAATTATGGCAATTATTTTTGAGTTTAGGTATTACATCACGATCAAGCTCGATTACATCCATAGAATGCACCAATGGCAATAACCTGGCAGTTAATGCTCCTTCTCCCGGACCTATTTCGACGAGATGATCGGATGGCTCTGATGCAATCAAGCTCACAATTCGTTCGAGAATTCTTGGATCATGCAAAAAATGTTGGCCTAGAAATTTCTTGTACATTGTTAATTAACAATCTTCACATACGCTGCTTCGCGCAACTCTTTGAGCCATGGTTTAAGTAGCTCTTCAAGTTTTTGGTGAAAAACAAATTCTCTGGCCCGTTCTTCAGTGAACTTTATCGCTGGTGGTTGGCCTTGCGCTTCCAACAATTTAAGCAAATGCAATCCATTTGGCGCTTTTATTGGATCAGTAATTTGTCCAATTTGCATATTAGCAACCTCTTTAGCAAACAGAGTCGGAAGTTCATCAGTTTTGCGCACACCCAAATCAGTGTTCTGCACTCGTTGTTCGGTAGTATTATACTCCTTTACTGTCCGCTCAATATCAGCTCCTTGTTTCAATTTAGCTGCAATCTTTGTTGCCACTACGGTGACAGCTTTAATTTGACTAGGAGAAGCATTATCTGGCAGCGCAACCAAAATATCAGTCACATGATATTGTGCGGGAATATTATTTATCTTCGGAGGATTGTGTAAAGCCTTTTTAACCTCCTTATCACTCACAACAATATCTTTTCCTAAAGACTGCTGCTGCACCCGACCAATTAATAGCTGCTCACGAATTTGCTCTTGATATTCTTTAATGCTTAAACCCTCATGCTCCTGCAATGATTTTTGTAGCTGCTCTACACTTAAATGATTATTTTTAGCAATATTAGAAATAACACTATCAATCTCAGCATCGTTGATCTGCATGCCAATACGCTGAGCTAGCTGCATTTGTAATAAAGAATCAATCAAACTATCCAATGCCTGCTTACGCAACGCGGAAGCTTTAAATGTGGTCGGATTGTTTCCAGCTAACTGATGACTAATCAGAGTCATTCTTTTGTTTAGCTCGCTTTGCGTAATCACATCGCCATTAACAATTGCAACAATTTTATCCAAATGAGCCGCCGCTGTTTTTGGAGCTTTTGAAGCTTTTTGAGTTTTTGGAGCCACTGTCTTAGCATAGCTTGGAAGTGAGAACACTAAGAAAATTAATAAGCCGAAAAAATATTTTTTTATCATAATTAAAGTCCTATAGTACGTTTATCATTATAGCCAGCAATACTACCAGGTAAGCTACCAGCCTGACCACTAAAATCCTGCCTATAACCGGTCGCATCACCTAATCCTTTAAGGAAAATTTGCAAATAGGTTCGGGTCGCATATTTAATATCACCAGTTCCAGCAAAAGTTTGGCTTTGCACTAATCGCAGTGCAAAGCAACAGCTATCATATTCCAACCCATAAAGAGCTGTTTGTGTGCGTTTATAGCTAATATTATAGTCCAAGCTACCTAGGATATTCCAATTACGCCAAAGTCTCCACCCTACTGAAAAATTAATTCGACTTAAATCAGCATTTTTTTTCTGATCGGATCCGTCACCCCGAAAACTGTAATTATACCCAAAATTTATTACTCTTTCTGCATTATCATTATATTGTAAATCTACACTAGAAGTCTTAAACCGTTGATTACTCGGATCCCAAGCAGCAGCAACCTTGGCATTTACTTTCGGGATGATAAAATATTGCAGTTGCCCAACCAAAGGAGAAAGATTTTCCTTTACCAAAGGATCAGTTTTTTCATCGAGATTCACCATATGGTTATGGATGCTAAGTATTTGACCAATACCGGTATTTAATTTTTCTTGTCCGAAATCATCAAGGAAGCGCGATGTAAGTGCAGCAGTAACTTGATTAGCGTCACCAATACGATCAATGCCACTAAATCTATTAGTACGAAATAGCTGGCTAAAATCAAGACCAGGCAAAGTAGTATCAAAAAGGGGAATATTGTCCTGATTTCTTGTAGGAACAAATAAATAAAATAATCTCGGCTCTAAAGTTTGCGAGTAGTTGTTTTGAAAAAATTTAATATCCCTACTAAACATCATACCACTATCAACTGAAACTATCGGTAAAATGCGTGTAATATTATTTTTGGGATCAGTAACAACCTTGGTTAAGTCGCGATCGTGAATACTATAACCTGTTGCCTGCAATTGAACCTTCGGTGTAATATAAGCACCCATCCAATTAAGCGGCAAACTTACGCCAGACCCCACATTAAAGCGCCCACCAGCAACTACAGGCGTATAGTCATCAAAATTATTACGATGCACAAAATTTACCACGCCGCTGTCAAAATGATAATTTAAACCGCCAGGACTATCAGGAAAATCGCCAGCCAAATCTAATTGGGGCAACCTTTTGTATAGATCAGAAGCAAGACTCTTACCATTATTATCTTTTGTGTTAATTCGATGCAAAGTTTGAAATTCTTGAACACGACTCGAAAACCGCCAGTTTGTACTAGCATAATTAATCTCTGCTTGATTAAATAACTGGTCTTCATTAATCGTGGAAACGGAACCAAAATCTTGTAAAAAATAATCATCTGTCGCGTAATTACCAGTTAATGATCCTTTCCAATGATCATTTAAGTGCAAGCCGTTTTGTAACTGTAGAAAACCACGACCAGCTGAGCTATTTTGTATTACCGAGCGCGCATGCCCAGCAGGATAAGATAAATAATTATCACGATATTTTTTAATAAAAACATTATCGTGAGGGATATAATTAACATTTATATTGCCTGAGCTCTTAAGTGTTAAATAATTAAACAAACCACCCAACAAAACACCGCGTTTAGTATAAAGCGTCGGCGTGAAAGTAGCGTCATAATTAGGCGCCAAATTAAAGTAATAAGGCAGGGGCAAAGCAAAACCAGAATCTGTAGAAGTAGACGGCACGGTAAACAAAAAACCACTCTTACGCCTTTTATCGATCGGAAAATTAAAATAGGGAATATAAAAAACCGGAACCTTTTTAATGAAAAACAGGGCATTAAATGCTTCGCCACGACCGGTATTGCGATCGAGGATTAATCTATTGCTCCAAATATGCCAACTTGCCGCATCAGGAGGACAAGAATTATAAGTTGCGCGCTTCATCTTCAAAACTCCCATGGCATCACGCAGCGTATGTTTGGCTTGTCCCCAAACGTTGGTTATTCCTGATGGTGTGCTAGACAATATGCGATAATAACCATTATCTAACGTATGCACTTCGCTAACGAAATTTAAATTACTCTGCTCTGCTACAATCAATCTACCATATTCATGAAAGTGAACATGACCAACTAAAACACCACTACTAAGTTTTCCTGTCTTATTATCGCGAAAAAGGGTAACACAATCAGCGCTAATTTCGCGACCAGGTTGCGTCAAAGTAACACTGCCTTCGACTACCGACGTACCATATTGGGTAAAAAGAGCATGTTTACTGGAAGTAACGTTCATGGGTGTTTCTTGCATACCCTTAGGGTTTGGGGTGTTTATAATATTACTTGGATCAATATAACTACCACCACAAGGGGTATTATTCTTTGGATTACGAACCCAGCCTAAAAACTTAGAAATATCAGACGGGGTCGTTTGCTCAAATGGAGTATAAGAAATATCACTCCTATCTACCGCGGGGCATGAAGCTACAACAATTTGGGGTGAGCCCTCTGTAGCAACAGCGGAAATAGCACAGGCACTTGTTGTGATAAGTAAGCCTACAAAGGTAGTTATTGTACAGCGTTTTAGCATACTTAATTTTTCGATAGATTAGGATAATAATTTACGCAACCACACACTAATTGCAACTATTTCTTCTGGACAAACAGTGTGCTGCATTGGATAANAAGACAGCGTAACAGGGTAACCCATTTCTTTAAGGGAATTACAACTTTCCACCGCCCAGTTTAGTGGTAGCACTGAATCTTCGGTGCCGTGTAACATCAAAATAGGGGTTTGTTGGTTAGCAATGCTTCTTTCTGCAAGAATCGTATGTACTAATGGTAACCAAGCTGATAACACTAAAATGCCTGCTAATTTTTTTGGATAACGTAGCCCACATTGTAGTGCCATCGCACCACCCTGTGAAAAACCAGCCAATATAATTTTTTCACTTGGAATATCTCGCGCTAACTCTTGGGCAATCAGCTCTGCGATCATTTCTTCAGATTTTCTCATGCCAATCTCATCTTCTTTAGCGTGATACTCAAGGTTAACAAGATCAAACCAGGCACGCATTTTTGTGTTGCCAGCATACTGTACTGGTCTGATTGGCGCGTGTGGAAATACAAAACGCACTCCTAGTTCTTTTGGTAAATCCAATTGTTCTGCAATATCAGAAAAGTCATGGCCACTGGCTCCCAATCCATGTAGCAGTATTACACTTGCACGTGGAGCTATTTCAGGATTAATTTCTAAAGTTCGTAACATTTTTGCTTAACCTCTGGCTAAAATAAGTTAAAATGCTTTGCACAGGACAAAAAATAAAATTTGGCATCAAAACACTGGTAGCCGCAGGCTTTAGCCTGCGTGTCTAGCGTTGGTAGATGCCACGGCAGCGCAGGCTAAAGCCTGCGGCTACCAGATTCTCAACTATCGATCTTGTTTTTTTATCCTGTGCAAAGGTTAAAATGGACAGTACTATATGTTTTAATTTACAATTATTTTAATAAATATGCGAGCTAAACATGATAAAGAAAGTATTAATGCTTCTAATTTGCTGTATATTATTAAATATTGGTGGGTGTGGTCAGGCTGGGCCCTTATATTTGCCAACACAACAAAATAATACTAAGTGATAATTTATGTCTATTCTTTCTGCGACAATATTGTTAATTTTAATCATGAATCCCTTAGGGAATCTGCCATTTTTTTTATCAACACTAAAATCAGTTGATCCAAAACGGCATACACACATTATTATTCGCGAAACTTTTTTTGCCTATTTATTGCTGGTTGTGTTCATGCTCTTTGGACAATTTTTTTTACGGAGCGTACAAATAACTGAACAAGCTTTGGGAATCTCTGGAGGCATAATCTTGTTTATAATTGCTATTCGTATGATTTTTCCAGAAGAAATGGACCAGGCAGAAAAACAGTCAACGGGCGAACCATTCTTTGTCCCGTTGGCAATCCCTATGACAGCGGGACCAGGCGCCTTAACAACCGTTATGTTGTTTTCTACTACCCAGCCCGAGAAAAAACTTGTATGGATTCTTGCTATTACCGCTGCTGCGATTGTAGTTGGAGCGGTGCTTCTTGGTGGTCGTTATTTAAGCAAATATCTTGGTGAAAAGGGCTTAATCGCACTTGAAAGACTTTCGGGAATGATGCTTACTGCCATGGCAGTACAAATGTTTTTGTCGGGAATTAATGCCTACTTTCAGCTATACTAATGCCAACCATATCAACCATAATTATAACTAAAAACGAAGAAGAAAATATTGAAGCTTGCCTTGAATCGGTTTTATGGACCGACGAAATTATAGTGCTTGACTCTGGCAGCACTGATAACACCCTGACTATTTGCAAAAAATATGCGCCTAAAGTTAGAGTCTATGCAGCTGATTGGCCAGGTTTTGGTAAACAAAAAAATCGCGCCTTGGCATTTGCCACTTCTACTTGGATTTTATCTGTTGACGCTGATGAAAGAGTAACGCCTGAACTACAGCAAGAAATATTACAAAAATTAGATAACACTAATTGTGTAGCCTACAACATACCGCGCTTAACTTATTTTCTGGATAAGCCAATCAAGTATTGTTTTGGTAATAAAAGTGATGCTCCGCTTAGGTTAGTAAAAAAAGATTATGGTAAGTTTTCTGATGACATTGTTCACGAAAGACTTATCGTAAATGGAGCAGTAGGTAAACTACAAAATAAATTGCAGCACTTTTCATTTGGCAGCATAGAAGAGTTAATAAATAAAATAAACAGCTATTCTACTCTGGGCGCTATCAAACTTCACGCTACTAAAAAGAAAACCAGTTATGCAAAAGCAGTTGCTCATGCTTTTTGGAGATTTATCAAAATCTACTTTTTAAAGCTAGGCTTCCTCGATGGTTGGCCTGGATTTATCATTGCTTTTAGCGGCTTCGAAGAGGTTTTTTATAGATATGCTAAATTACTTGAGAGAAAAACCGCATAACAATATTCTGTTATGCGGTTTAATAAGATACTTACTGGGTTTAAGCTGAGACTGATTGCTTTTTGACGCTCTTGACACCTAGTGTAAGCGCGAAAAAGAAAGTAGCTAAAGCACAAGAAACAGCTAAAGTAATAAACCCACCGTTCCATCCGAAATAATCAACTATATAACCAAATCCAGCAGTTGCTGCCATGTTTCCGCCCCAATAAGCGAATAAACCTATTAGTCCAATAGCAGTTCCCACGGTTTTTTTGGGCAGCATATCTAAAAGCTGCACACCGAGTAACATTACTGGCCCATAAATAAACATTCCCATTATGAATAAGGCAACATAACTAACAAGAATAGAAGGGCTAAACCAATAAAGCAAAAGACCGATGAAAACCATAGTCATGCATAACATGCTGACCGGCGCTCGTCTTCCCTTAAACCATTTATCACTCATGTAACCACATAATAAAATTCCTATAATACCGGCACCTTCATAAATAACGAAAGATAAACCTGAATGTGCAAGTTTCACTCCTTTCATTTCTGTTAAATAAGTTGGGGCCCAATTTAATACACCATAGCGAAGAAAATAGACAAAAATAGCTGCCATTGCTAAAAACCAAACATATTTATTTACTAAAATATGTTTGAATAAAATTTCCTTTCCAGTCAACTCTTGCTCCTGACCCTGATCCTTTACATTATGGTTTGGATATTCACCGCTATATTCTTCCACTGGCATCAAACCGACAGATTGAGGCGTATCACGCATTATCATAACTATAACTATAATAAGCAGCGCAACTATTAAAGAGGGAATATAGAAAACGCTGTGCCATGAAAATATAGGGATAATTAACAGCGATAGGGCTCCCAATAGTCCGGCGCCTACATTATGTGAAACATTCCATATGGCCATTATCCTTCCCCGTCCACTAATTGGAAACCAATGGGCAACGGTACGATAACAAGGCGGCGCACCCATACCTTGGGCCCAACCATTAATAAACATCAATGCATACATTACGACAAGACTAGTTACAACACCGGTGGTACAACCCAAAATAAGATTGATTATTACAGCTACAACTAATCCCGTTGCGATAAAATAACGAGGATTGCTGCGATCTGACAAATTACCCATGATAAATTTACTGATACCATAAGCAAGGGTAAGGGCTGATAAAACTAAACCCATTTGAGTTTTAGAAAAACCCTCTTTAATAAGATAGGGCATGGCCAAAGAGAAATTAGTGCGCAATAAATAATAACAGGCATAGCCGATGAGAATCCCGATAAGATTTTGATTGCGGTATTTTTTATAAGCCGCATCAACTTGTTCAGCGGGCAGGCTTTTTATATGGGGCGCTGGTTTTAAAAAACTAAATAAATTTATCATTACAAGCTCCTGGATTGTTAATAGGATTAACCAAACCGTAGTTTTCGCGAACGATTATAACCTTTCTTTATAATAATACATAATGTAATATTATTAAGGAAAGCTTAAGTGTTTGCTAGATGGTTCGGAACTTCTTTGCGCAGGACAAAAAATAAAATTTGGCATCAAAACACCGGTAGCCGCAGGCTAAAGCCTGCGGCTACCGGATTCTCAATTATCGATCTTGTGTTTTTGTCCTGTGCAAAGTCGGAACCTAAAACACGGTTCATTTATTAATTAACAACCGATAAAGCTGATTCTTGTTTGCACCAGTTATTTGCGCAGTTAATGATGCTGCTTGTTTGGAGGGTAACTCTGTTGCGAGTAGTTTTAAAATACGTATAATTTCAGAATTAATAGTTACCATTTTTTCCGCGCCTTTTATTAAAATCACAAATTCCCCTTTTTGGCGCTGCGGATCAAGCAACAACCAATTTTGTACTTCAATAAGAGTATTGCCATAAATTGTTTCAAATATTTTTGTTAGTTCTTTTGCAATAACCACATAACGATCTGGGCCAAAAACGGTAAGCATGTTATTTATTGTTTGTAACAAGCGATGGGGTGACTCATAAAAAATCAAAGTACGAGTTTCGTTTATTACTTCTTGTAAATACTGCAATTGTTGGTTTGGTTTTGCCGGTAAAAACCCTTCGAAGACAAACTTGTCAGTTGGCAAACCTGCCGCGCTTAATGCGGCGATTGCGGCACAGGCTCCTGGAACAGGTATAATTTGAAAATTGCTTGTGATAACTGTTTTAACCAAGTGATAGCCAGGATCGCTTACTAAGGGAGTACCAGCATCGGAGATTAACGCTACATTTTTCCCTTGTTGTAATTGTTTACAAATAAATTGGCTACATTTAATTTCGTTGTAATCGTGCAAAGAAGTAACCGGCGTTTTAATGCCATAGTGCTGCAACAACCTGCTGCTGTGACGCGTGTCTTCTGCCGCAATTAAATCAACTTGTTTCAGTGTTTCCAGTGCACGTAAAGTAATATCGTTTAAATTACCGATTGGTGTAGCGACAAGAAATAGGCAACCTGTTTTTAACATTAAATTTTCTCGTGAAAAAATACTGTTACTTTACCCCATTCCATCGGATAAAATTGGCTTTTTATAATTGTAAATTGTTTTGATGGCAAAGGTCTTGAAAGAGTTATAACCCTAGCGCCAATAGACAATTGGTTTTCAAGGCGTAATGCTAAGTTATACATGAATTCTTCACTGAAGCAAGTTGATGCTGTATAAACAACATTTGCAGCGCTAAGATCAATCTGGGTAAAATCAGCTTGTACAAAGGCAATCTCACCCAACTTATTTGCATCAAAATCAGACAAATTAGACAATTCTTTTTTGCACAACTCTAGTTTTATTTGCGCTATGTTTATTAAATCATCAAGCAGTTCTATACCGACGCATTTAGCAAACGGGAAGCTAAGGGCGGCGTATAAAAGCAAACGACCACCACCAGAACCTAAATCATAAAATATTTCACCAGATCTTGGGTTTATTTCATTAAAAATCTCATAAAGAGATGGCAGATGGCTTTCACCATAAACTAAAGAAAGATCGTCATAGATACCATGTTTTTTGCGGCAATTGATTGAAATAGCTGCAGGTGATATATCACCGTAAAGAGAGTACAAAAAATGAGTAATGTCTTTTTGGTCCATGGTGTATAGTCCATAGTAATGAAAACCTTTAAATTGTAGTGAAATCGAGGTATTTTAGCAAACTAATAGAGATATAATATAATGATTAAAACCAATTCACATTTTAAGGTTGTAGTCGGTCTAGGCAAAACAGGCCTGTCGTGCGTGCGTTATTTGGTGAAACAAGGCTTTAAAGTCGCAGTAATCGATAGTCGCATGTCTCCCCCTGGATTAGAAGACCTACGACAAAATTTTCCAGAAGTTCAAGTTCATCTAGGCAGCTTCGACGCGGAAATTTTAGCGCAGGCAGATGAATTAATTGTGAGCCCAGGAGTGTCTTTGCGCGAACCAGCAATTGCTACATGCGTACAACATGGAATTAAAGCAATTGGTGATATTGAATTATTTGCGCGTGCAGCAGCAGCGCCAATCATTGCCATAACTGGCTCAAATGGTAAAAGTACAGTTACCAGTCTAGTTGGTCTGATGACGGAAGCAGCAGGAAAAAAAGTAAAAGTTGGTGGCAATCTTGGCGTGCCGGCGCTTGATCTGCTAAATCCCGAGGTCGAGCTCTATGTTTTAGAACTTTCCAGTTTTCAACTCGAAACCACATATTCGCTTAAGCCAGCCGCTGCAGTGGTTTTAAATATTTCGGCAGACCATATGGATCGGTATCGCAACCTAGATGAATATTTGACCGCGAAGCAGCATATTTATTCAGATTGCCAGGCTGCCATAATTAATCGTGATGCACCCTTAAGTTATGCTAATGTTTCGCTGCCCAAAAAAGTTATTAGTTTTGGTACAGACGCACCAACTGAAAATAATTTTGGCATTGCCGATAATTATTTGGTTTATGGCACGGAAAAATTATTATCAATAGCTGAACTAAAAATAAAAGGCCTACATAATGTAGCAAATGCTTTAGCATCACTTGCTCTGGGAGCAGCAGTCAATTTACCTTTGGCAGCAATGTTACAGACGCTACGTGAATTTCCAGGACTACCGCATCGGTGCCAATGGATAGCAAATATTAATAACGTTGATTGGTACAATGATTCCAAAGGTACTAATGTTGGAGCAACTAAATCGGCAATTGAAGGTTTGGGATCTGGTAGTCGTGGCAAAATTGTTCTTATTGTTGGCGGCATTGGTAAAGATGCAGATTTTAGCGAACTCTGTGATGTTGTAGCAAAGTATGCACGCACGGTAGTTTTGATTGGTAAAGATGCCTTCTTGATTGAACAAGCTTTACTTGGTACAAGCAAAATGATACACGCTATGTCAATGGCAGAAGCCGCTTCCGTTTGCGTGCGCGAAGCACTGCCTGGTGATGCGGTCTTACTTTCACCCGCAGCGGCAAGTTTTGATATGTTTAATAATTTTGAGCATAGAGGAAATGTATTTATAGAAGAGGTAAAAAAGATTCGATGAGTATTTTTTCAAAAATGAAATCTACGGTTTTTTACTATGACTATTGGCTAATATTGGTTACAGGAGCATTGCTTGCCATTGGTTTTTTATTGCTAGCATCAGCTTCAATGGGAATTTCTGATAAACTTTATCACGGTCCATTTCACTTTTTATCACATCAAGCCATTTATCTTTTGCTGGGGATAATGGTTGCAGCTTTTGTGCTACAAATACCTTTAAGTTTTTGGGAAAGATTTGGTGGCTACTTATTGCTTGCTAGTATCTTTTTGTTGATGTTGGTTTTAGTTCCGGGTGTTGGCCATCAAGTTAATGGCAGTATTCGTTGGCTAGGTTTTGGTCCAATATCATTACAGGTTTCTGAGTTTGCCAAGTTTGCCGTGATAATTTACAGCGCTGGTTATTTGCTCAGACGTCAAGACGAAGTACGCGCTGGTATCAAAGGGTTCGTAAAACCTTTAATTTTGCTGGGTATAATATCGGGACTGCTCTTGCTAGAACCTGATTTTGGTGCGATTGTGGTTATGGTCCTAACATTACTGGGAATGATGTATTTGGCTGGCGCGCGTTTATGGCAGTTTATTATTTTGCTATTATTAGTCGGAGCAGCTTTAGGAATGTTGGCTGTTGTTTCGCCTTATCGCTTGATGCGTTTAACTTCATTTTTAAATCCGTGGGCAAAACCATTTGATAGCGGTTATCAATTAGTGCAAGCGCTTATCGCTTTTGGACGAGGTGGAATTTTTGGTGTGGGTTTAGGTAATAGCATTCAAAAATTATTTTATTTACCAGAAGCGCATACTGATTTTCTATTTGCTGTGCTGGCTGAAGAACTTGGAATTATTGGACAGGTAGTGGTTATTGGTCTATTTTCATTTTTAGTTGCACGGGCTCTTTACTTGGGGCAGATGGCAGCGCAGGCTAAAAATTGGTTTGCTAGTTACCTAGCCTATGGTCTGGGATTGTTGCTGGGTTTACAAATGCTTATTAATGTTGGTGTTAATCTTGGATTACTACCAACCAAAGGATTGACTTTGCCTTTTATGAGTTATGGCGGTAGCAGTATGCTATTTAATTGTGCAATAATAGCCGTTTTGTTACGTACATATCATGAAGTTAAGAGAGATGGGATGTATACACCAAGAGCGTATTTTTTAGAAACCAAAGTTAGAAAACAGCTATAAACTCTACTATGCCGGACATAATATATGACAAACTTTCTTCCAATGCGTCGCATAAAAAAAATTCATTTTATTGGTGTGGGTGGATCTGGGATGAGCGGTATAGCCGAGGTTCTTTTAACTCAAGGATATAGTATTACCGGTTCAGACCAAAACTCTAATGCTTCGACCGAGCGCTTGGCTTCACTAGGCGCAACAATATTTAAAAACCATAATGCTGGAAATGTTTGCGGGGCAGATGCAGTTGTGGTTTCAAGCGCCATTGATGCCGCTAATCCCGAAGTTCAGGCGGCTCATGCAGCACACTTGCCAATTTTACCCAGGGCGCAGATGCTGGCCGAGTTGATGCGGTTTCATTATGGTATAGCTATCGCGGGAACACATGGCAAAACAACAACTACGAGTTTAGTTGCGAGCATTCTAGCTGAAGCAAAGCTTGATCCAACTTTTGTGATTGGTGGGATACTAAATAGTGCAAGTGCCAGTGCGCGTTTAGGAGCTAGTAGATATTTTGTGGTGGAAGCAGACGAAAGCGATGCTTCGTTTTTGTATTTTAATCCGACGCTTAGTGTTGTTACTAATATTGATGCCGATCATATGCAAACCTATGACAACGATTTCAATAAACTTAAGCAAGCCTTTTTAGATTTTCTACATCGATTACCCTTTTACGGATTAGCTGTTGTTTGTATAGACAACCCTGTGGTTCGAGAGATTTTGCCGCAAATTTCGCGTCCAGTAATTACTTATGGTTTTAGTGAAGATGCTGATGTGCGCGCCTATGATTTTAAACAACAAGGGTTCGGTTGTGATTTCAAAGTTCATCGGGCGCAGCAAGATTCCGTGTTAAATATACATTTAAATTTGCCAGGAAAGCATAATGTCTTAAATGCACTTGCCGCAATTATTGTAGCAACCACTTGTGATGTTGACGACAGTGCCATAAGTTCTGCATTGCAGCGATTTGCTGGTGTTGGACGACGGATGCAACGTTATGGCGAAATATCAATGCCTCAAGGTATGGCTTCTTTGATTGATGATTATGGTCATCATCCACAAGAAATTCGGGCAACTTTGCAAGCTTTGCGTGCAGCGTGGCCTAATCGTCGCTTGGTGCTAGCTTTTCAACCACATCGCTATACCCGCACTCAAGCCTTATTTGAAGATTTTACTTCAGTGTTATCAGAAGTTGATGTGTTGTTGTTAATGGATATTTATGCTGCTAGTGAAGCGCCCATTATTGGCGTTGATAGCCGTACCTTGGCGCGCAATATTAGGCAGCGCGGCAAGGTTGAGCCAATTTTTGTGGCAAATAATGATGAGTTATGCGATGTATTACCAACAGTTTTGCGCGAAGGCGATGTTTTATTGATCCAAGGAGCAGGAAATATTGGTGCGATGGCACCAAGGTTGCAGCAGGAATTTGGAAAGTAAATGAAAAACTTTTTTCCTAAATTACGCGGTAATTTGCGACAAAATCATTTGCTAGCTGAATATACTTCTTGGAAAATTGGTGGAGCGGCAGAGTATTTTTATGAGCCGGCAGATTTAGAAGATCTAAACCTTTTGCTGCAAAGCTGGAAGCAGCAGCCGATTACAATTCTTGGTGCAGCTACCAACGTTTTAATTAGAGACAGAGGTATCAAAGGCTTGGTAATTTATTTACGTAATTGTCTTAATGGTTTGAACGAACTTGATGCTTTTACTTTGCGGGTTGAAGCTGGAGTTGGATTGGCGCGCTTGTTGCAAAAATGCCTAAGTTTAGGCATGTGTGATGCGGTTTTTATGGCAGGTATCCCGGGTACTGTTGGTGGAGCATTGGCAATGAATGCTGGCGCTAACGGAGATTGTATTTGGAATCACGTTACCTGCGTTGAGACTATTGATCGTTTTGGTGAAATCAAATTAAGACAAGCAAAAGAGTTCGTCGCTAATTATCGCCAGGTTATTGGGCTAGCCACAGAAGAATGGTTTGTTGCTGCACAATTAATTTTTACGCGCGATAATGTACAAGAAATGCAGGTACAAGTAAGCGAATGTTTACAGAAACGTAGAAATTCGCAGCCGCTTGATTTGCCCAGTTGTGGTTCAGTATTTCGTAATCCACAAGGTGACTATGCCGCCAGATTAATTGAAGTAAGCGGACTCAAAGGCAAACAAATTGGTGGTGCTAAAGTTTCGGAAAAACATGCTAATTTTATTGTTAATTGTGGTAGGGCTTCAGCTGTTGATGTTGAGGCATTAATACAAGAAATCATGCTTACGGTGAAGCTTGAGCACGGGGTTGATTTAGTTCACGAAGTTCATATCTTGGGAGAAAAATAATCTTGTTTTTCAACAAGCAAACAATACGGAAAAAAACAAAAACGCAGCAAGAAACCTCGGCAGCAATAAAAACCGCAGGACGAGGTTGGGTATTGCTATTTAAAATTATTATTATTGGCATATTATTAGCTTTATTGTGGCGTGGTTGGAATTACACCAAGCCAAATAATTTTCCGATCAAACAAGTAAAAATTGTTTCTGCATACGAACATATTGATCAAGAACTTCTGCAAAAGACAATTGAAACCTATACTAAAAATGGCTTTTTTTATTTGAATGCAATTGGAATGAAACGACAATTGTTAAAGTTGCCTTGGGTATCTGCAGTCTCTGTTCAACGTAAATGGCCTGATGCAGTAATTGTTAATATTGTTGAGCAACAAGCCATACTACAGTGGGGCGATAAAGCACTTATTAACCACAAAGGAGGGATGTTTGCTCCGCCAGTCTCTGCTTTTCCAAAGGGGCTGCCAGTGATTTTTGGTCCAGAGGAACGCATGTTTGAGATTTTTACTTTATATCAGAAAACGCAGCGATGTTTTGAGCCACTAGGTTTAGCTATTAGGCAGCTATTTTTTAATCCCCAGCATTATTGGGAAATATTGCTAGATAATAATACAGTGATTTATTTAAAAGAAAGCGACCCATTGAGTCAACTTGAGTTTTTAGTTGACCTTTATCGAAGAATCACTGCTGATCATAAAGGTCAGCTAAAATCAATTGATTTACGTTACTATACTGGTGGTTTTGCGGTAAAGTGGGAATAGGTTACAATAATATTTATTCCAAACAATCTATGTGATAATCTGTTAGAAATTGGTTATAGATTTGGGTGAGACTAAAATAATATGCGTAAGAAAACTGAGAGTGATTTATTTGTTGGATTAGATATTGGAACAACCAAGGTTGTTGCTTTGGTTGGTGAGGTTGGTTCGGGCGGACACATTGATGTAATAGGTATTGGATCACATCCATCGCGTGGATTAAAGCGCGGGATAGTGATTAATATTGACGCTACCGTGCAGTCGATTCAGCATGCTATCGAAGAAGCCGAGTTAATGGCAGGGTGCGAAGTTCATTCAGTTTATACCGGTATAGCTGGTAGCCATATCCGCAGCTTTAATTCACATGGTATTGTAGCAATTCGTGATCGCGAAGTTACGCAAGCAGATATTGATCGCGTTATTGATGCAGCAAAAGCCGTTGCAATTCCAGCTGACCAAAAGATTCTGCATATTTTGCCGCAAGAATTTATTATAGATAATCAAGAAGGCATACGCGAACCCATTGGTATGTCCGGGGTTCGTTTAGAAGCTAAAGTGCATATTGTTACTGGTGGAGTAAGTGCCGCGCAAAATATAGTGAAATGTATTGAGCGTTGTGGTTTACAGGTAAGTGATATTATTTTACAGCCATTAGCCTCAAGCTCTGCTGTTCTTACCGATGATGAAAAGGAATTGGGAGTTTGTCTAATAGACATAGGCGGTGGTACGACCGACATTGCGATCTTTACTGATGGTGCGATCAGACATTCCGCCGTAATTCCGATTGCTGGGGATCAGGTTACTAATGATATTGCTATAGCGCTACGAACGCCAACAAAATATGCCGAAGAAATTAAAATAAAACATGCCTGTGCATTGGATCGGTTAAGTGATGATGTTTCCATTATCGAGGTTCCCGGTACAGCACAACGACAAATACAAGAAATTTCGCAAAAAGTTTTAACGAATGTGGTTGCGGCACGCTATGAAGAATTATTTACCTTAGTACTTGCTGAACTTAGACGTAGCGGTTTTAGTGATTTAATTGCCGCCGGTATAGTGCTTACTGGTGGTGCTTCTAAAGTAAATGGCGTAGTTGAGTTAGCGCAGCAAGTGTTTCAGCTGCCGATTCGCTCCGGTATACCGCAAAATGTTGGTGGTATGGTTGAGGTTATTAATAACCCTATTTACGCTACGGGCGTAGGTTTATTGTTAATTGGCCATCAACATTATCAACAGGGAAAAACTGAAAATATTATTTTAAGTGAACATAAAAAATTGTGGGATAAAATGAAGAACTGGTTTAAAGGGAATTTTTAACAGGCTCTTAGACAAAAATTTAACTTGAGGTGAGTATGTTTGAATTATCAGATAATAACAATAAAGTTACAAGCGCTGTAATCAAAGTAATCGGTGTCGGTGGTGGCGGTGGTAACGCAATTGAACACATGATCAATGAAAATGTGGATGGTGTAGAATTTGTTTGTGCAAATACTGATTTACAAGCATTACGTAATTCACGGGCCAAAACATTATTGCAATTAGGCGAAGAATTAACCAAAGGGTTAGGAGCTGGTGCGGATCCTGAAATTGGACGTAGAGCTGCCGAAGAAAACCGCGAAATGATTCGCGATATTTTAGCCGGAACTGATATGGTATTTCTTACAGCAGGTATGGGTGGAGGCACTGGCACAGGAGCTGCTCCAATTTTTGCAGAGGTGGCAAAGGAGCTTGGCATCTTAACTGTTGCTGTAGTTACCAAGCCTTTCGTTTTTGAAGGGCGTAAACGCATGCTGATCGCTGATGAAGGTATCAAAAAATTAACTGCAAATGTTGACTCGTTAATTACCATTCCAAATAATAAGTTGCTTCCTGTTTTGGGAAAAAACATCAGTCTGTTGAATGCTTTTAAAGCCGCCAATGATGTATTGCTGGGTGCGGTGCAAGGTATTGCTGAGTTAATTACCAAACCGGGCTTGATCAATGTCGATTTTGCTGATGTGCGTACTGTAATGTCAGAAATGGGTATGGCCATGATGGGTACAGCCAACGCTAGCGGTGAAAACCGTGCGCGCATTGCTGCTGAAGCTGCAATTTCAAGTCCTCTTTTGGAGGATGTTGATTTTAGCGGTGCTGGCGGAGTACTAGTCAATATTACTGCTGGTCCAGATATGTCAATTGGTGAATTTGAAGAAGTTGGTGATGTTGTTAAGTCATTTACATCCGAAAACGCTACTGTGGTTGTTGGAACAGTTATTGATCCAGAAATGACTGATGAATTACGCGTAACAGTCGTTGTAACAGGCTTAGGTGGTAGAGGGCTTGCAGTAGGCAATGGTGCGATTAATGTTCCAAAAGATAACGTTAATGAAAATATCAGAGCTGCTGATGCTCCTATTGATTATCGCAAACTCGAAAAACCCACGGTGCTGCGTAATACTTCCAATGTTATAGATGAGGTTGATCGTTTGTCAGCTGCCTTAGATAAAAATATTGAATATCTTGATATCCCCGCATTTTTACGCAGAGAAGATAAAAAATAATAGTTCTAGAAACCAATTAACAAGCCATGTTTATTGTATCACATTGATAAATATGGCTTTTTGCATAATTAGTTTTTTAGTAATTTTTGTAGATTGTGCTATAATCGCCCTTTTTTATTTATGTGAAAAAACAATATGGTTAAACAACGTACTTTGAAAAATTTGATTCGTGCAACAGGTGTTGGGGTACATACAGGAGAGAAGATATACTTAACATTAAGACCAGCCCCTGCTAATAGTGGTGTAATTTTCCGCAGAGTTGATTTGGATCCAGCTGTTGAAATACCAGCTTTAACAGAAAACATTGGTGATACAACACTTTCTTCATGTTTGACTAAAGATAAAGTTCGTATTTCAACCATCGAACATTTAATGTCAGCCTTTGCTGGTTTGGGTATTGATAATGTTTATGTTGATGTAAGTGCGCCAGAGGTTCCGATTATGGATGGTAGTGCTGGTCCGTTCGTGTTTCTGATTCAATCAGCTGGCATAGAGGAACAAAATGCACCGAAGCGATTTTTAAAAATCAAACGCAAAATTAAAATTAAAGATGGAGATAAGTGGGCATGTATTAGCCCGTACGAAGGTTTTAAGGTTTCTTTTACCATTGATTTTGACCACCCAGTTTTCCATGACCTACCCCAAACTGCAACCGTTGATTTTGTTCATACTTCGTTTGTGAAAGAAGTGAGTCGAGCTCGGACTTTTGGCTTATTGTCAGATTATGAGCGTTTGCGTGCTAATAATTTAGCATTGGGTAGTAATTTAGATAATGCTGTCGTAGTGGATGAATACCGTGTTCTCAATGAAGATGGTTTGCGTTATAGTGACGAGTTTGTAAAACACAAAATGTTAGATGCAATTGGAGATTTGTACCTTTTAGGTTGTAATATTATTGGTGCTTTTAGCGCTTACAAGTCTGGACATGCTCTCAACAATAAATTACTTAAAACCTTACTTGCTACTAAAGACGCATGGGAAATAGTAACGTTTGAGCAGGCTGAGCAAATTCCGTTTAGTTTTATACCGCAAAGCGCTGCAGCAGTGGCTTCAAGGTAGCAGACGGGAAGGTTTCTTCGCCTTTTTCTTGAGCCGAGCTAATGTTTCTTGCCATAATGTTTCGTTGTGACTAGATAATTTTGCTATTTTTTTCTTCTTGGGATTTGCCGCGTGAATTGAGCGGTCAACGAAGTAGCGAACAGAAGTAATCGTTCTGAACTCAGGCTGGGTGCGTAAATTTTTTAGCATATCGGGGATGGCGTAGCGTATTCTTGTTGCCCAAGCTGCATTCTTTACCGTAATATTTACTACAGAACCTTCTAGATTGGCAAACTGACAATTTTTAGCGAGATTTGCGTCGAGCATACTTTGAAACACAGAAGCTAAGTTTTGTGCGTCTTGATTTTTTTTAATCAATTTTGCAAGTGGAGAATTATTTTTTTCTAAAATTTCGCCAATGGTTTTCATTTGCCATATTTTACGGCATAATAATTTTTATTGCTAATACAAGACTACTATGATCACAAAAATCCTACGTAAAATATTTGGTACCCACAATGAACGTATATTGCGTGGTTTGGCAAAAAACATTGCTGCAATTAATGCGCTGGAACCGCAAATGCAAGCCATGTCTGATGGCGAACTCAAAACAGTAACCAGCAAGTTGCGGCAGCGCCTGCAAGATGGAGTTACGCTTGGCATGGTACTGCCAGAAGCTTTTGCTGCTGTGCGCGAAGCAAGCGTGCGTACATTAGGCCTTAGACATTTTGACGTGCAATTAATCGGTGGCATGGTTTTGCATGAGGGCAAAATTACCGAAATGCGTACTGGAGAAGGTAAAACACTAGTCGCAACTTTAGCTGCCTATTTAAACGCCTTGACTGGTAAAGCCGTGCATATTATTACGATTAATGATTATTTAGCCGAGCGTGATGCTGGCTGGATGGGTCCAATCTATAATTTCTTGGGGCTGAGTGTTGGCGTAATCATAGCTGGCCAAGATCATGAAGAAAAAAAAGACGCCTATGCCAAAGATATTGTTTATGGAACGAACAATGAATTCGGCTTCGATTATTTACGCGATAACATGGCTCTGAGCTTTGAAGATAAAGTGCAGCGCGGATTGTATTTTGCCATTATTGATGAAGTTGATTCAATTTTGATTGATGAGGCACGTACCCCTTTAATTATTTCTGGTCCCGCTGAAGATAGCGCCGAATTATATCTACGCATTAACAAAATAATCCCGAATCTAAAAAAACCAGAAAAGCCCGATGATCTTACTGGCGATTACATCCTAGATGAAAAAACACGCCAAGCACATCTTACTGAAGTTGGCTATCAACATGTTGAACAGTTTTTTATTAACGCTGGTTTAATTCGCGCAGGCGAAAGCTTATATGATGTAAAAAATGTTAAGTTGATGCATTATCTTAATGCAGCCCTGCGTGCTAATACCTTATTCCAACGTGATGTTGAGTATATTGTTAAAAATGGAGAGGTGGTTATAGTTGATGAACACACTGGCCGTACTATGGAAGGGCGCCGTTGGTCAGATGGATTGCATCAGGCGATTGAAGCCAAAGAAAATGTACAAATCCGCAAAGAAAATCAAACTTTGGCCTCAATAACTTTCCAAAATTACTTCCGTATTTATGACAAAATTTCAGGTATGACCGGCACAGCTGATACTGAAGCTTATGAATTTCAACAAATTTACAATTTAGAGGTTGTGGTAATTCCAACCCATATGCAGATGATTCGTAAAGATTTGCCAGATCAGATTTACTTAACTGCAAAAGAGAAATTTAATGCTGTATTGCAAGACATCAAAGAACGCAGTCAAAAAGACCAGCCAGTTTTGGTTGGTACAGCCTCAATTGAAACCTCAGAAAAATTATCTGCGCTGCTTGATAAAGCAAAAGTTAAGCATGAAGTATTAAATGCCAAACAACATGAGAGGGAGGCCAAAATTATCGCTCAGGCTGGTCGTGCCGGCGCAGTGACGATTGCTACTAATATGGCTGGTCGCGGTACTGATATTGTGCTTGGTGGCAGCCTGGATGCAGAGCTCGCAGATTTAGAAAATCCAACCGCTGCAGAAGTGGATAAAACTAAAACCCAGTGGAAACTACATCATGATAGGGTCGTAGCAGCAGGGGGACTACATGTCATTGGTTCTGAACGGCACGAGTCACGTCGCATTGACAATCAGTTGCGCGGGCGATCTGGTCGCCAAGGTGATCCTGGTTCTTCCAGATTTTATTTATCCCTCGAAGATAATTTAATGCGAATTTTTGCCTCGGATCGCATGGCAGTAATCATGAAAAAACTGGGTATGAAAGAAGACGAGATGATTGAGCATCGTTTTATAACAAGTGCAGTTGAAAACGCCCAACGTAAAGTTGAAGGACATAACTTTGATATTCGTAAGCATCTTTTAGAATTTGATGATGTTGCCAATGAGCAGCGCAAAGTGGTGTATGCGCAACGTGATGATTTAATGCAAGAAACTGACATTGCCGAAACAATTGAATTGGTTCGTGAAGACGCGATTAATGCAATTATTGACGGCTTTATTCCACCCCAAAGCTTGGAAGAACAGTGGGATGTGCTTGATTTAGAGAGGCAATTACAGCAAGATTTAGGTGTACATTTGCCAGTAAAAAAATGGCTAGAACAAGATGTTTCTCTACATGAAGAGTCTTTGCGACATAAAATTTTGGTTGAGTTAACTCAAGTTTATCAGCAAAAAGAAGCGCAAATAACCACAGAAACAATGCGTCATATCGAGCGTTCAATTATGCTTCAAGTTTTAGATTCCCATTGGAAAAATCATTTGGCCGCGATGGACCATTTGCGTGAAGGTATTCATTTGCGTGGCTATGCCCAACAAAATCCCAAACAAGAATATAAGCGTGAATCATTCCTGATGTTTAAGCGAATGTTAGAAGATGTAAAACTTGACGTTGTACGTACGCTCTATGCGATCCGGATCAAAACCCAGGAAGACGCTATGGCTATTGAAGAAGAGCGTCGTTGCCTTGCCGAAAAAGAGCAAAACAAAATGCATTTTATTCACGCAGCTACTAGTAGTTCTATCCCAGAAGATAAAAGTAAAAAAGCTGGGGCACAAGAAACTGCAGCAAATAATGATCCCTATGTGCGAGAATTACCAAAAGTCGGGCGCAATGACTTATGTCCCTGCGGTTCTGGCAAGAAATTCAAGCAATGTCATGGAAAATTAAGCTAAAAACCGTCTTAAAAATATAAAATTATAGCTATTTCGTTGATATAAAAAATTATTTTTATAAAGTAATTATATTTGTTGGACAATACTCTGAAGTTCTGCGATCATATCTAATCTTAAGGAAACCTTAAGAAACATTGTAATCTAAAATCTTATCCAAATTTTATAACAGCTACTTAAGTAAATCGTAAAAACTAGTAAATTAAGGAGGAGTTGATATGTTTACACCCTTAAAAAAACGAGTTTTATCCATTTTCTCGATTTCAATGTTGCTAATGCTACTATACAGCACCATTACTTCTGCCGTCGGCATAAAATTTAGCTCAGAGATACATTCTTCAGAAAATGGCCCAAATAAATCTGAATTGATCATTAAAAACCAGTATCCAACTAACTCCGCTACAACCACAATATCGGCACCTGCTAGCAGTAGTGCCGGTGTTCTACGGCAGCCCAAATGCTGCAGTAACAAGACTAAAAGGCAACTCGCCTACTCCTACAAATCCAAAAAAAGAAGAAAAGAAAAAACCAGTGTTGTGTAAGAAGGCTTACACTGTGCCAACACCTAGCAGACACATAATTGATGCCACTGTTAGTAAAGAGAAGGCGGTACCCACAACAGCGCTGCTACTAGATTCAACCTTGAGTACATCATATTTAACGGCAAACATGGTAGCGGTAATTGCCGACGGCATCGCACATAATAAAATTGCCTCTTTAGCCCAAACACCGCTAATACCTAAAATAAGAACAACACCATACATAAGTAGCGGATGAATACAGTTTTTGCAGAAAATATTCGATATCATATAACGGTTTAACTGAATTTTATTTGCGGACATGATTAAACCTAAAGTAAACAAAGATACGCCGGAAGTGGTGCTACCAAGCATTTTTAATGAATCAATAGCCAAAGTTGGCAACTTAAAATTTAAAGCCGAAACTATAAAACCAAATATTGGAGCCAGTACTAAAGGTTTAGTAAAAACTTTAAGGATCATAGCAAGGATACTAGTTTTAACCTGAGAATCTTGCGAAATCTCTAAAACTGAAACTGTTATGGGAATCATAATTAGGCTGGTAATAATATTGCCAATCACAATTGCAATTAAAGATTGCTCACCAAACAAGACCATAAAGATAGGAATTCCCATAAAAGCCATATTAGGAAAAGAGCATATAAACGATGATTGGCAGCTGTGACTCATCGAACGGCGGCAAATGTAACGATTTAGAATAAATATCAACATATACATTCCCATTAAACCAAGTGCGAAACCACCTATAAAGCGATAATTAATTAAATCATCAACATCAGAAGTGGCGGTTTTGACAAATAATAAACAGGGAAAACTAAAATTCATGATATAAGTAGCAAAATTAGCGCCGTATTTAGGATCGATAATTTTACGCCAACCTGCAATCCAGCCGATAGCAATAACAAAAGTTAAAGGTACTAACGCTTTTAAAATTAAATCCATGATATATCCTCTTTAGACAAGTCTCTTAATTTATATTTTCTTATGATATGGGAGATATTGAGGTTCCCACATATAGTTATCAATCAATGCAACGATCTTTGCTTCATCCAAGTCTTGCATCTCAGTTAACTCCGCGCGCATTATCTCTTTAGCAACAGCAAGAGCAATATGACGCGATACCTGGCGTATTTCTTTTAATGGAGGAAATAGATTCGCGTATGGATCATTTTTTATAGGAGAAATATCTACCAAAGCTTTGGCAACAATCAAAAATATGCGATCGGTCACACGCTTAGCTTTGAGTGCGCGAACACCTAAACCTATTCCTGGAAAAACATAACAATTGTTAACTTGGTCGATTCGACGTGCATTGCCATTTGGATCTAGATACGGAGAAAATGGGCTGCCAGTGCCAACAATTGCTTTACCTTTAGTCCAAGCTAAAACATCATGCGGATGAGCTTCAGCTTTTGTTGTAGGATTAGATAAAGGAAAAACAATGGGTCTTTCACAATTAGTGGCTAATTGCTCGATAATCTCACGGGTAAAAATTCCTGCCTGAGTACACACACCAATCATGATCGTCGCCTTGGCATTAGTTACTGTTTCAGACAATGAAATATGAGAATTATCTAAAACTTTCCATCCTTGTAAACTTGCCACAGGCTTAATAAATGGTGCCTGAAAATCAAGACTTGTAACCTTATCAGTGATTAAACCACAGCGATCAACCAGGAAAATATTATCTATGGCAGTTTTGCGCTCAACACCCTGATCAATCATGGCTTCAATAATTAAATTACTTATACCAACTCCTGCAGACCCTGCACCAACAATTACTATTTTATGCTGTGGTAATGGTATATTTGAAGCATAGGTAGCAGATAACAACGCACCAACTACAGTTGCAGCAGTACCTTGAATGTCGTCATTAAAACTACACACCTCTTCTTGATAACGCTTTAACAATTTCAAAGCATTGGCTTGAGCAAAATCTTCCCATTGCAACAATACATTAGGAAAACGCTTTTTAATCGCTTGAATAAACTTTTCAATAAATCCGTCATATTCTTTGCCACTAATACGTTTGTTGTGCCATCCTAAGTACAATTTGTCGTTAAGCAAAGTATCATTATCGGTTCCAACATCTAGAGTAATAGGTAAAGTTTTATATGGTGGAATGCCCGCACATGCAGTGTAGATAGATAACTTACCAATTGGAATACCCATACCGCCAGCCCCTAGATCTCCCAGTCCAAGGATCCGCCCTCCATCTGTCACAACAATTATTTCAATACCGTCAAAGCAACTATGGTCAAGAATTTCATCGATATGATCACGATCAGGGTAACTGATAAAAATACCTCTAGGACGCTGGTAGATATGCGAAAACTGTTGGCATGCCTGGCCAACAACTGGAGTATAAACTAGTGGCAGCATTTCCTCCATATGGCTATTTAACAAAGCATAAAACAAAGTTTCATTGCAGTCCTGAAGCGTGCGTAAATAGATATGTTGATCTAAACTATCATTTTTTTGCTTTAAAATATGATAACTTCTGTCAACCTCTTCAGAGAGAGTAAGGGTTTCAACGGGAATTAAGCCGCGTAATTTTAAGTTCTCTCTTTCTTCAGGAGAAAAAGAACTTCCTTTATTTAGAATGGGATTGGCAATTAAATCATAACCACAAACATCAACAGCAACATATTTATTGTCAGTTTGATCTTTTTTAATGGTAACGTTCATTCACTTTGTCCTCAAAATAAACAAAATTAAATATCGTATATTGCGATTTTTGCACATGACAAAAAATAAAATTTGGCATCAAAACATCGGTAGCCCAGGCTTTAGCCTGCGTGTCTAGCGTTGGTAGATGCCACGGCAACGCAGGCTAAAGCCTGCGGCTACCGGATTACTTAACTTGCTTTGCATCCTTATTTTTTAGAAATTGGCTAACTATAATCACACCGCACATATTGCCAAAAATATTTACTACGGTTCTAAACCGGTCGATAAGTCTGTCTAATGGCAATAAAATAGATATTGCGTTTAATGGTACATTAACGATTTTAAATACCACGACTAAACTAACCAAACTGGTTTCTGGAATGCCACCTTCAGCCATGCCGCCTAAAATACTAGCTAAGGCGACTAAAATTTGTTGCGACAAAGACAGATCTACTCCTAGTACTTGAGAAAAAAACAAAGCAGCTGCAACTTCATACATCATCATGCCACCAATGTTAATTGAAGCGCATAGAGGAAGCATAAATCTTGTTACGGTAGGGTCGGATTTTAAACTATCTGCTGTATACATAGCAGTAGGCAGAGTGGCAACAGAACTTGAAGTTGCAAATGCTGTAGAAAAGACAGGAATACTACTTTTAAGTATTTTCCAGGGGTTTTGTTTGCTTGCTATGATAACAAAAATAAATTGCCATAACGCGTGAATTAATAAACCTACAACCAATATCGAGACAAACGCTATTAAAGCCGTAAAGCTGTTCTCTAAATGTCCGCTGGTACTTGAAGCTGCTATACCGGCTCCGACTAAAGCAAAAATTCCTATTGGAGAAAACATCATTACGCCGTGTAAACAGGAGTTGGATACGTCACGTACCGCAGCGCATACATTAATTATAGCTTGTGATTTTTCTCCTATAGTAGCGCAGCCTATGCCAAACATAGTAGAAAAAATTACAACAGGCAATAATTCAAACTTGGCCAATGAGTCAAAAATATTTTGTGGAAATATAGCTAATAAAAAATTGGCTATATTTAAGCTATGAGCATTGCTGGCAGTATACTGACTGCCTTGTAAAATTAAGTTTGGATCTACACCTTTCCCAACATCAAATAAGTTAAATAATGTTAAGGCGATGGCGACGGCAATAATCTCGCTAAGTAACATATAACTTGTTACCCCGCCAACCAAAGATTTTAAATTGTTTAAACCTTTCTCCATGTTCCCTAAGGTAACAATTAAAGTAGAGGCAATTAGTGGTAATGCAAATAATTTCAGCAAATTAATAAAGATATCACCCAAAAATTTTATATGGACAAATAAGCCGGGAGTATATATTCCTAATATAATCGATAAAACTACGCTAATTAAAATTAGATGGGTGTTATATTTTTTAAGTAATTTAAGCATGATCAATTTTCTTTTTTATGGTTTGCCAAACATCAGCAGCGTCTAATTGTTCAAAATTAGTCATATGAATTTGGTTAGCGCAAGCGGTGCCACAGAGCTTTGGATCGGTTGGGCCATACAATGAAATTGTTGGAACTCCCAAAGCTGCTGCCACATGGCTCAATCCCGTATCAACCGCAACAGCACCTTTAGCGTTTAGTAGTAGTGCTGCGATTGCTGATAAGCTCAAATTGGGTAAAATTTTTGCGTGACTGTTATTTTGCGCGATTCGTTTGGCGCGCGCAAGTTCCGCGCTGTTTCCCCACGGTAAATACACAATAAAACCGTTGGTAGTTACAAATTGTACCAGTTCAATCCATTTTTGTTCATGCCAACATTTTTCTTCGCGACTTGTTCCATGGAAAAATACTATATATTTTTCGCAACTGTCAGGTAGCGGAAAAATTTGTTTGTTAATCCCATAATCTGGGGCAGTGGTCGGCATTTCGTATTTTAGTGCAGCAGCAAAAAGTTGACGTGTGCGCGTAATTGCGTGTTGATCTTTAGCGACGGTAAATTTATTTTGGTAAAAAAATGTTGCTTGTAGTTCACGGATGCTATTTTTATCGTAGCCGCAGCGTTCGCCGCGTGCTATTTTTGTGATAATAGAACTTTTTATTAAACCTTGAGCATCAATGATTAAATCATATTTTTTTTGGCGTAATGTTTTTATAAACGTTAGCAATTCTCCTGAAAAAAGCGCTTTGGTGAAATTTTTACGCCAGAGGCGCAGGGCAAGCGGAAGTGTATTTTTTACCGCTGGGTGCCACTGAGGAATTTCAGCAAATGCTTCTTCTACCACCCAATCGAAAGTAATATCGGGAATAGCTTTTTTTGCATCAGTCAATGCGGGTAGAGTATGTACCACATCACCCAAGGAAGAAGTTTTTACGATTAATACATTCATTAAATATACCGTTTGTTTTCCTTGAGTATAATCATCATTATATTAATCGCAAGCGGGTTTTTTAACCGGTAGGCGCAGGCTAAAGCCTATTCATTACCCGCATTTGATTTTAGCTCTATACAATTTTAAAATAAATCCACACGCCGAAGGCGCAAATGCTTCACCAGCCCAGCCTCAGACCCGCGTTTTTTGCGGGTCGCAGGGCTGGGTAGCTAGCATAAAATGTTCAAGCTCGCAGAGCGAAATAAAATTCTCTGGTTATGGCTATTTTACAACTCCAATTGCTGGATTGATTGCAGCACTAATTCTGGTGGCAAATCATTTAAACATTTCATATGTTTTAATGGGCAATTACGTTTGAAGCATGGGCTGCATGATAGATTTAACGAAATAATTTTCGCTTTATCTGTCAGTGGTGGCGTGAATTTTGGTGACGAAGACCCATAAATTGCGACTAACGGCCGGTCGAGGGCAGCGGCAATATGCATTAAACCAGAGTCGTTAGTTATTACTACAGTTGCTAAAGATAAAAGTTCTATGGCTTCGCTCAAATTAGTTTTACCGGTAAGATCAAGGCAAATATTGTTACTTTGAGCTTGAATTTCTTGGGCGAGAATTTTATCTTTTGGTCCGCCAAAAATCCAATTTTCCCAGCCTTCATTTTTTTTAATTTGAGCAATTTTGGCAAAATAAGCAGTAGGCCAGCGTTTTGTCGTGCCGTATTCTGCCCCAGGGCACAACGCCAAAATTTTTTGTTTTGGTAAAGCAATTTTTAAGCGCTCTAAAGTGGCATCCAGCTTTTTGGGGGACACATATAATCGTGGTAGTGGCAATGGTGTTGGTAATTGCGCATTCGATTTAATTCCCAGTGCAACCAAGCGTTCTACCAGGAGTGAATTTTTTGCTACTGGCGGTTTTATATTATTTAATAAAATATAACGGTGTTCACCGCGCCAGCCAGTTCTTTGTGGGATGTTCGCCCAAAAAGGAATCAACGCAGATTTAAATGAATTGGGTAATACATATGCATGGGTGTAAAAATTTTCACGCAATTTTTTTGCCAGCTTAAAGCGTTCAAGTAATTTTAATTCACCATGTTCAAATGGCAGGGTTAAATAATTATCGACTTCGGGCATGTGTTCTAAGATTGAGTGCAGTGCTTTATTAGCCAAAACATCAATTGAACAAATTGGATCTTGTTTTTTGAGGAGTTTGAACAGCGCTTGCGTCATTACCAAATCGCCAATCCACGACGGCGCGATGATAAGAATTTTTTTTCGATCGGTCATTTGAAGTATTCTAATCGGCAGGCGCAGGCTTTAGCCTGCGTTCCTTTAATCACCTACCGATAATGATTACTACTAAATATTAATTTTATAGGTTAAACCCAGCGCAATAAAGTCGATCGTCGGCAGATCGCTAACGGTCATGGTTTTAGTCCATGAAAGATCGGCTGCTATGTTTGGTGCAAACCAATAATTAATGCCTAAAGCTCCGACAGGTGTAACTTTACCATTTGAGTTTTTTTGGGCAAAAGTTCCAGCGTTGCTATTTAAAGCGCTGCGATGTACCCAAGCCAAACCACCTTTGATATATAAACCAAATCCATAATCAAGTGGTAGGGATGCTTTACCAACTAAATCCAAACCTTGTTGTAAAATATCTTGAGTGTTGCCATTGGAGTTTTTAAATTTTGGATAGCCATAATAGTCATAGCCTAATTCTGCTGCTATAAATTGTGAAAACGCATAGCCGAGATAACCGCGACCAGCGAATTTAGTGTTTTCTACGGAGTTATTGGCGATGAGGTATTGTGAACCATAATGCATGTTGCTTATACCTAATTGACCACCAAAATAAATTCCTGCATTAGAACCGGTGCTGGTGTATTCATTGCCACCAGGAGCGGGTTCGTCAGCAAGTACAGTAGTGTTTAAACTACAGGCCAAGATGCTTATACATAATATTCTTTTATACATGATAGTTACCTCTATTAATAAATTTCTGCAATTGCTGCTAGTTTATGTGAAGTGGTGAAGAAATCAAGTTGATTGTGGAAAATAGCGGTGGATGGTCTATAACATTAAAAATAAAATCTTCAAATAACAAAAAGGCGGTTTTTACCCCGCCTTTTCTTAATCAACAAATTCAATCTAGGAATTAAAGATCAAATTTATATCTTAAACCAAGCATGAAAGCGTCGGTGTTTGGTTGATATTTATTATCCCACTTTGAAGAGCCAGAGTTGCGTAGCCACTCAACGTTAGCAATAACGTTTGGAGTAATGGCATAATCAGCACCAGCACCAAAAGTTACACCAAAGTTATTTGTGTTACTGGTTACAGTATGCTTGCTCATCATATAGCTAGGACCAACTTTAGCATAAAGGTCAAAGCTATCAACAACAGGAGCAATTACTTTAAGTAATAAGTCAAATGCCTGTGTTTTGACTTCATCAGTAACTGTTCCTGCTACTATAGTGCTTGTATTGGCATACACCCAGTTATATGAGCTTTTAGCTTTGTTAAAGAAGTATGAATAACCGCCTTCAACTGCAAAGTACTTGTTGATTTGATAGCCAGCGAAAACACGACCTACAAACCCATTGTTATTGGTAACATTTGAAGTCTGAAGAAGGGCGATACCTGCTGGATATAATTCAAATCCATTCATATCACCCAAATTTTTCCAATTGGTTATACCATAACCACCTTCAAGACCTAAGTAAATACCAGTATCTGAAGATACAGCAGCAGCTGGAGCAGCTGGCATCTCTTCTGGGAGACCACCGGCAAAAGCTACTGATGTTAAACCTAGTACAGCGATTGCACTAACAACTAAAATCTTTTTCATAATTTTCCTCTTATATTTTTTCGAAAAAATGGATAATAAATAAAATCATTAAACGCGGTCATATTACCAGTTTTTAATTAAAGATCAAATTTATTCTTAAACCAAGCATGAAAGCATCGGTTATGGTAGATGGTTCTGACTGAACGCTCTATCATAACCTGCAATACGTGTCTACTCTTAAGGTTGGTTATAAAGGCAAAGGCTTGTTAGTTTTTTTGTGCGGCTGCGCCATAGTCGACGAATTTCGTAAAAAGCAAAAAGAGAAATTATTAAAAATTATATTGTAATGTTTTTTTGTGACTCTACTAGTGGCAAATAAATTTGACCGCATAGTCAAGTTTTGGGTGCCAGCTTAATGAACTCGATATTTATACGTTGACAAAAATCAAGTGGATTGCGGAAAGTCGCAGTGGGAGGTTTATAACATTAAAATAAAATTTTCAAATAACAAAAAGGCGGGTTTTACCCCGCCTTTTTTTAATCAACAAACTCGATCTAGGAATTAAAGATCAAATTTATATCTTAAACCAAGCATGAAAGCATCGGTGTTTGGTTGGTACTTATCGCCATATACTTTTGCATAGCCGGCAATGCGTGTCCACTCAATGTTAGCAATAACATTTGGTGTAATGTAGTAATCAGCGCCAGCGCCAAAAGCTACATTAATATTATTTCTATTGCTGTAATTTGTTACATAGCTTGGAACGTTGCTAAAGTTGCTCATCAAGTAACCAGCGCCCAGCTTGGCGTAAAGATCAAAACTTTCAACAACTGGTAGCTTACCTTTAAAGTATGCGTCAATTGCTTGTGTTTTGATAGTCATGCCATTATAATACGAACCGGTCTTAGCTACTTTATTAAAGAAGTATGAGTACCCAGCTTCAACTGCAAAGTACCTGTTAATATCATAACCAGCAAAAACGCGACCTACAAAACCATTATCTTTGTTAGCGGCAGAACTACCATTAAGGTTTTTCCAATTGGTCAATCCCCAACCACCTTGAAGACCTAAATAAATACCAGTATCTGAAGAGACAGCAGCAGCTGGAGCAACGGGCATCTCTTCCGGGAGACCACCGGCAAAAGCTACTGATGTTAAACCTAGTGCAGCGATTGCACTAACTACTAAAATTTTTTTCATAATATTTCCTCTATATTTTTTCGAAAAAATGGACAATAAAATTAAATCAACTAACGCAAGTATATTACCTATTTTTATCTGAATAAGCAAGCACTAGTGCCAGCCGTCCATTTTTCGCTCATAGCTAAAATGGAAACAACATTGTAATTATAGGAATTTTAGAAGTCAACTAAAATTATATTTCAGTCCACAATGAGGCAAAACTATGGTTGTTTGTACAGTGTTGCAAAAAATAAGAAATAGCAAAGAGATCCGAGAATTAAAGATCAAATTTATATCTTAGGTCAAGCATAAAACCATAGATATAGTGTAGTTGCTAATTTCACAAACTTGTTATCAAATTCTGAAAAAGCGTAACAATTTGGATTGGCCTTGTCCTTACAAATAATGTTCATACATTTGTGGTTAGCCCAGCCACAAAATCTAATTTCCTTTTTTTCGTGTTACTCCGACTATAACAGAAATATTGTTAATATGACGTAGTACCCGTTCAAGGTGTGATAGATTTTTTACCAATAAATGTAATGATACTAAACAATAGCCGCCGCTGCGTTCGCTCATACCTATATCATCAATGCTGGCATGCGCTTCGGCAACAGCTTTAGTAAGTTCAGCTAAGGCTCCACGCTGATGCATCATTTCTACGGTTAAGGTAGAGCGAAAATTACCGCTGACATCATCTGCCCACTGCACCGGCAAGCATTTTTCTGCTTGTTTACGTAGCTTAGCTAAGTTGATGCAGTTTTGGGTATGAATATCTAAGCCATGTCCCTTATTGAGAAAACCGGTAATTGGATCGCCAGGAATGGGAGAGCAGCAATTAGCAAAAGTAATTGCTATGCCGCTAGTACCGTGAATTAACAGGGGATTGTTTTCTAAATTTTGTGTAATTTCCGTTTGTTTTCCAGGCATATTAGCTAGTTGGTGTGCCACAAAAATAGCCAAATGATTCCCAAGTCCAATGTCTTCATATAAATCGTTTGGTTCTTTGAAGTTGGCTTGTTTGAAAAAATTGTTAATTGCATCAGGATGAATTTTTTGGAAATCAAGTTTTAAATCAGAAAGCGCCTGGTCAAGTAGTTGTTTGCCTAAAGCGATTAATTCGCTGCGTTTTTGGTTTTTTAGGTAACCGCGAATACTACCGCGTGCTTTACCAGTGATAACAAAATTAAGCCATGCTGGATTTGGTTTAGCACTAGGAGAAGTAATGATCGAAACAATTTGGCCATTGAGTAATATCGTAGATAATGGAAAAAATTTACGATCAATTCTAACTGCAACACAAGTATTACCGATATCTGTATGGACAGCATAAGCAAAATCTACAGCTGTAGCGCCACGCGGTAATTCCATGATATTGCCTTTGGGTGTAAAGACGTAAACCTCATCAGGAAATAAATCGATTTTTACATTTTCGATGAATTCTAGGGAGTTACTGGTGTTTTGTTGCATCTCAAGTAAATTATTAACCCATTGTTGGGCGCGGATCTGAGCTGTATTAGTTGTCTTATCACCATCTTTGTATAACCAGTGTGCAGCAATACCATTGTTGGCCATTTGGTCCATCGCTTGCGTGCGAATTTGAATTTCTATTGGAATACCATAAGGTCCAAATAAATTTGTATGCAATGATTGATAACCATTGAATTTTGGGATAGCGATATAATCCTTAAATTTACCTGGTACTGGTTTATATAAGCTATGTACTATACCTAGAGCGCGATAACAATCGTCAATAGATTTCACTACAATGCGAAAAGCATGCACATCCATGATATTAGTGAATGATGTGTGATGGCTTTGCATTTTTTGGTAAATACCATAAAGGTGTTTTTTGCGTCCGACAATAGTGGTGTTTTCTAGTGGGCTTTTAATAAATGCGTTATTTAATGCTTTTTCAATATTGGCCATTACTTCAGTATTATCACCATGAGCTTGTTCCAAGGCTTTTTTTAGAATTCGATAACGACGCGGGTAAATGGCAGCAAAAGCTAAATTTTCTAAGGCAACATACATACTGTACATGCCGAGGCGATTAGCAATTGGTGCATAAATATCAAGGGTTTCTTTGGCAATGCGGTAGCGTTTATGCGGTGCTACCCCACTGATGGTTTGCATATTATGCCAGCGATCAGCGAGTTTGATTAAAATTACGCGGATGTCGCGTGACATTGCCAACACCATTTTGCGAAAACTCTGTGCATGGGTTTCGGCTTGGCTTGAAGATTCAATTTTCGTCAGTTTAGTGACACCATCTACTAGGTCAGCAACAGTTTGGCCAAATTGTGAAACTATTGTTTCTTTAGTAACTGATGTATCTTCAATAAGATCGTGCAATAGCGCAGTAATAATACTTTGATAGTCAATATGCATGTCAGCCAAAATACAGGCTACAGCAATTGGATGGGTAATATAGCTTGCTCCATCATCGCGTTTTTGTTCCAGATGCGCCTGGGCGGCGATCAGGTAGGCTTGATGAATTTGCTCAATTTGATCGGCTTCAAGATAACTTAATTTTTTATGGAGCTGTTTATAAAGATGCACGTGCGCTCCGCTGGTTTTTATTCACCTTCAGTGTCTGTGGCGGTTGTTTCTTGCGGCGCTGGCTCTTCTGCAATGCTTTGGGTTTCTGCAATAATTTCGTTAGAAATTTCTTCGCTGGTGTCTTTGACCGGTGCTTTTGGTGATGCTTTATTACCCCCGAGGATGCTGCTGTTAACAAGGTTGGCTGCAATTTCTCGTAGAGCAATAACGGTTGGCTTGTCGTTTTCGGCTGGAACTAGAGGGCTTGAGCCCTGTGCGAGTTGACGTGCGCGTTTACTGGCAATCAATACTAGTTCAAATCTGTTATCAACGTTTTTCAAACAATCTTCTACTGTTATACGCGCCATAAATACAACCTCTTTTTTTATTATTTAGTTTTTTAGCTTTGCACAGGACAAAAAATAAAATTTAGCATCAAAACACCGGTAGCCGCAGGCTTTAGCCTGCGTGTCTAGTGTTGGTAGATGCCACGGCAACGCAGGCTAAAGCCTGCGGCTACCGGATTCTCAACTATCGATCTTGTTTTTTTGTCCTGTGCAAAAGTTTTTTAGTAATTCTTTGATGAGCATATCATGTTTTTTTATTTGATGCTCGTATTGTAATCTTTTGCTGTGAACAATAGCTTTTAAATCTTCCAATGCATCTTCAAATTTATCATTGATTATAATATAGTCAAATTCTTTGCAATGAGCAATTTCGTTGCTTGCAGCAGCCAGGCGATCCTCAATAATTTTAGCGTCTTCACGCTTTCTTTTTTCAAGACGGAGGCGAAGTTCGGCGCGTGATGGTGGTAATAAAAAAACACTAACACAGTTTATTTGTTGGCGAATTTGCTTTGCGCCTTGCCAATCGATATCTAAAATGACGTCAATTCCGGCATTTAGCTGTGTTTCAACCCATTGACGTGAGGTGCCGTAGTATTGACCAAAAACCCGAGCATGCTCCAAAAACTCTTTTTGTTTTATTAAAGATTCAAAAGTTTCTACGTCAACAAAAAAATAATCTTGGTTTGTTGTTTCGCCAACGCGAATTGGGCGAGTAGTATAAGAAATTGAAATTCTTGTATTTTCTACTGTAGCCGAGAGCGCTTTTGCTAAACTGGTTTTACCCGTACCAGAAGCAGCGGCAATTATATAAAGCGTACCTTTGAGATTCATAGTATTTAGTGTTTAGAGTTTTGAAATATATAATCCATAGCTACCAAGCCTGAGTTATGGTCGAAGCTAAGGATAATAATGAACTAATTTGATATTTATGACAAGTTAAACCCTCAGCCAAACCATGGCGCCTTGGATTACCTCTGGCTATGGCTTGATTGGTGACGATATCTCTTCACCGCTTAGCTCGTCATCTTTTAGACGAATATCCCTGGTTGTATCCTGTATAAACTCGCGCATTTCCGCTGCTAGTCTAACCGAATTTCCGTATGATTTTTCAGACGCTATGTCATGTTGCTTGCTCTCTATCTTAGTTTTTACAGTTGATATGGAAGACAAAATATCATCCATTTGTTTTTTATCGTCCTCCTTGTTTTTGTAAAAACCAAAAAAACTTCCGATTTTATAGAGAATTGTTTTTTGAAATTCTTCAATATTTTTTCGTAATGGTTCTAATTTGGATGCTATGGTGTCAAACCTTTTCTGTGCTATTTCACCAAGTTTTATATTTTCTCTCAACAATCTAATCTCTTCTATTTTAACTAGAATTCCCATGATCTTTTGTTGAGGGGTTTGTTGTGATTCAGTATTGGTTCCAATAAATAATTCTGCTGTTTTACCAGTGTCACCGACAGCATAAGATTTTTTTCCAGTTGTTTTTTCGGTTGTTATTGTTATTCCATTATCGCCCATTAATTTTTCTAATTCTTCCTTACGGGGCATCAATTCCTCGTCTAAAATTTTACTCAACTCATCAAAATTTCTAGTTTCCTGGGCAAGGCTGACCGCGCTATTTACGCCGCCAATCCTAATTAATAATTCTGCTAATGGTTTATGTTCTTTCCCCGTTTTTTTTCTACTAAACCCGCGTGTAAAAGTCATAAAAACTCCTTTTTTATTAATTACTGTCACATTATAAGACCTTGGAATATATATGCAATAAAATAAAATTAGGACAGACAAAATTTACTCTTGTCTTGTTACGATTCAAATATGAGTTTAGTATACCGCTTTGCACAAGATAAAAAATAAAATTTGGCATCAAAACACCAGTAGCCGCAGGCTAAAGCCTGCGGCTACTGGATTTCTCAACTATCGATCTTGTTTTTTTGTCCTTGCTAATTACTATTTTATAAAAAATTATTGCGATTAAACATGAATTCTTAAGATTATTTTTTTTATAATGACAAAAACTAAATTCGTCTATACTTGTCAAAAATGTGGCGCTCAATATCCAAAGTGGGCGGGGCAGTGCTCTGACTGTGGTGCTTGGAATAGTTTGGTCGAAGATGTTGTTATCAAAGGTAATCCACGTTTTTCTGGATATGCAGCAACAACTGTAGATAGCGTTACATTACTTGCCGATGTTAATCTAAAAAATGAGCCACGCTTGCCGACTACCATTAGTGAATTAGATCGCGTGCTTGGTGGTGGCGTAGTTATTGGTTCAGTGATACTTGTGGGCGGTGATCCCGGGATTGGTAAGTCTACCTTATTATTACAAGCCCTTTGCAATCTTGGCCAGAATCATAAAGTTTTATATGTTACGGGGGAAGAGTCACTGCAGCAAATTGCAATGCGTGCTCGGCGTCTAGAATTGCCGCAAGATCAGTTGTGTTTGCTGGCCGAAACTCAAGTTGAAAAAATTATTACCATCGCAGCGCAGGAAAAGCCTGATGTTATTGTTATTGATTCTATACAGACAATGTATACCGAAGTAATTCAATCAGCGCCAGGTGGTGTTGGTCAGGTTAGAGAAAGCGCAGCGCAACTGGTGCGGTATGCCAAACAATCTGGGGCCGCGCTGTTTATTGTTGGGCATGTTACTAAAGAAGGTACCTTAGCTGGTCCGAGAGTTTTGGAACACATGGTTGATTGTGTTTTATATTTTGAGGGTGATAGCGATAGCCGATACCGCGTAATTCGCGCAACGAAAAATCGTTTTGGTGCTGTCAATGAACTTGGTGTATTTGCCATGACTGACCGGGGTTTGAGAGAAATTACCAATCCTTCCTCAATTTTTTTGTCGCACTATAATGCACAAGTTGCGGGTAGTTCGGTGATGGTAACTTGGGAGGGCAGCCGTCCACTTTTGGTTGAGGTTCAGGCCTTGGTCGACGAGAGTCATCTGGCAAATCCGCGTCGTGTTACCATTGGACTTGATCAAAATCGCTTGGCAATGCTACTTGCAGTGCTGCATCGTCATGGAGGTATTCCGACTTATAATCAAGATGTATTTGTTAATGTTGTTGGTGGCGTGCGGGTTACTGAAACCGCTGCAGATTTAGCCTTACTTCTTGCAGTGTTATCGAGTATGCGCAATCGGCCACTGGAAAAAAATCTGGTTATTTTTGGTGAGGTTGGTTTGGCTGGAGAAATTCGTCCAGTGCAAAGTGGACAAGAGCGATTAAAAGCTGCGGCAAAACACGGATTCACAAAAGCAATTATTCCCAAGGCCAATGCCCCGAAAAAACCTTTTTCTGATATTGAGGTTATTACAGTTGATAATTTAATTGAAGCCTTACAGGCGGTGAGGTAAAGTGTTGTAGTACAACATCCGTTTTCAATAATTCAATAATCTTGAGGAGTAAACTATGTTTAGAAAAAATCTTTCTATTGCCGAGTTTGATCAAGAACTTTGGGATGTGATGCAAAAAGAATTATTGCGTCAAGAAGAACACATAGAATTAATTGCTTCAGAAAATTATGTTAGCCCACGAGTTTTAGCGGCGCAAGGGTCAATATTAACCAATAAATATGCTGAAGGTTATCCCGGTAAACGTTATTACGGTGGATGTGAGTATGTAGATATTGCTGAAAGTTTAGCAATTACGCGAGCTAAAGAATTATTTGGTGCTGATTTTGCTAATGTACAACCGCACTCTGGTTCCCAAGCTAATATGGCTGCATATTTTGCCTGCGTAGTGCCAGGAGATACCATTATGGGTATGGACTTATCTGCAGGTGGGCATTTAACGCACGGTTCTAAAGTTAGCTTTTCGGGAAAAATTTATAATGCTATTACCTACGGTTTGGATCCAAAAACTGGAGAAATAGATTATCCTCAAGTTGAAAAACTAGTGCGTATGCATAAACCAAAGTTAATTTTTACTGGTTTTTCTGCGTATTCGCGCATTGTTGATTGGGCAAGATTCCGCTTGATTGCAGATGAAGTTGGTGCTTTTTTGATTGCTGATATTGCCCATGTTGCTGGACTAATCGCAACCGGTTTATATCCTTCGCCACTAAAAATCGCAGACATAACAACATCGACTACGCATAAAACCTTGCGTGGTCCACGTTCTGGTATTGTGATGGCAAAGTCTAATCCTGATTTAGAAAAGAAGATTAATTCTGCGGTATTTCCTGGGCTACAAGGTGGTCCGCTATGTCATGTGATAGCGGCGAAAGCCGTAGCGTTTAAAGAAGCGATGCTTCCTGAATTTAAAATTTATCAACAACAAATGGTAAATAATGCTAAGGTGATGGCCAAAGTTGTAATTAAGCGAGGTTATGATGTGGTGTCTGGTGGAACGGATAATCACTTATTTTTGCTGAGTTTAATTAATAAAGACATTACTGGTAAAGATGCTTTAGAGGCATTAGCTAAAGCAAATATTACGGCTAATAAAAACTCTGTACCAAATGATCCTCGGCCACCAACGGTGACTAGTGGTTTACGTTTAGGAACTCCTGCTGTTACAACACGAGGTTTTAAAGAGAGCGAAATCGAGCAAGTTGCTAATTGGATTTGTGATATTTTGGATAATGTAAATAACCTTAAAACAATTGAGCGTGTTAAAAAAGAAGCATTAGATTTGTGTGCCAGATTTCCGGTGTACGAAAAATAGGGGGATTATTAATTGCATTGTCCATTTTGTAATGCTGATGATTCAAAGGTAATAGATTCGCGTTTGGTTGGTGAAGGCAAACAAGTGCGACGTCGGCGCGAGTGTATAATTTGTAGCGAGCGCTTTACAACTTATGAAGTAGCAGAGTTGACTATGCCGCATGTGATTAAACGTAACAATGTGCGCCAGCCATTTGATGAAGAAAAATTACGTCATGGTATACAGCATTCTTTGCAAAAAAGGCCAATTAGTACCGAGCAACTTGAAGAAGCAGTACAACGTATAATGCATAAATTACGTACAACTGGAGAGAGAGAAGTGAATTCCCACATAGTGGGTGAAATGGTAATGGAAGAACTGCGTAGTCTTGATCAGGTCGCTTATGTTAGATTTGCATCGATTTATAGAAGTTTTCAGGATGTAAAAGCGTTTAGTGAAGAAGTTAAAAAATTACAAAAAAAATGAACCAAATGAAACCACATGCTCGTCATAAGGCGCGTGCACTAGCATTACAAGCTATTTTTCAGTGGCAGTTTGCCGCAAATAGCGTAAGTGATGTTGAAGCGCAGTATCTTGCGGAGCTTAATCCTAAAAAGGCTGATGCTGAGTATTTTAGCGATTTGTTACGCGGTACAATTGAAAATATAGTGGCAATTGATGCGGTTATAACGCCAGCTCTTGATCGTAAAATAAAAGAATTGAATCAAGTAGAATGCGCGGTATTGCGTTTGGCTGTTTATGAGTTACTATATCGTCTCGATGTACCATATAAAGTTATTATTAATGAAGCGTTAGAGCTGGCAAAAAATTTTGGTACGATTGAAGGATACAAATACGTGAATGGTGTACTGGATAAACTCGCACATTCTTTACGGTTTACTGATGGTAAAAAAAACAATGTTTAAAAGAATATTTTTGTTATAATCGCGTCAACAATCATTTCGTATTAATAAATAGAAACAAAATATGAATATATTAAAAATCTTGCTTGGATGTTTTTGCGCTTCAATGTTGGTTGCCTGTGCTACTAAAGTTTCTGGTCCAGAGGTTTTTAAGAACTATACCGCCAAACAAATATTAACCAGCGGTGAAACAGCATTGGCTAAACACAATTATAAGGAAGCAACAAAGTATTTTGAAGCAATTGAGGCGCTTTATCCATTTGATCCAGAAGCTCAAAAAGGGCAATTGGATGTGATTTATGCCTATTATAAAGCGGATGATTACGCTTCAGCGCTTGCCGCAGCTGATGGCTATATTCGCTTGTATCCTGCAGGCAAACACACTGATTATGCCTATTATATGAAGGGTATAGTCAATTTTGAAAAGAATCGTAATTGGTTACAAAAAACATATACAAAACATTCAGAGGAACTCGATCTTGTTACTCTGCAAGAGTCTTTTACTGATTTTGAAATATTAATTAAATCATATCCAAAGAGTTTTTATGCCAAAGATGCAGAAAAACGGATGCTGCATATTCGCGATCTACTAGCAAAACGTGAACTACAAACGGCTAAATTTTATTTTGACCGTAGTGCTTATATAGCCGCCGCCAATCGTGCAAGTTATATTGTGAAACATCTCGAAGGAGCTCCGCAAACAGCAGACGCTCTTAAAATCATGATAAGATCTTACCGTGTTTTAGGTGCTGATAAACAGGCAAATGATGCACTGCGTCTCTTAAATCTAAATTTTCCGAAAGAACGCGTCTGATTTTTATGATTCTATCTCCCAGGCCCCAGGCCTGCGCGCAAAAAACGCGCTTAGCCTAGGCTGTAAAGCGTTTACGCCTAACGGCGTTGAATTATATTTAGCTTATTTCATATCTCAAAGTTCCTCCTTTTTTTTATTACCGGTATTTCCAATAAAGTACTATATACGGTATTGACCCAACATAAACTATTCTATAAGGTACAAAACCATAACGCTGGAAGTAGTTAAAAACGTGGGTAATCGCATGGTAGCTATAATTAATTTTCATAACGAAAATCATTATAAGTGGAGATGCTATGCTTTGGAACGATGTTGTGGTGGAAGTGATGAAGAGGAAAGCTAATGGACAAAGAGCAAGTTTGTTCAGTGAAAAGGAGCGCAATGTTTCTGCAAGAAAAAAGAGCAGAAGGTTACCTGCATATGGGTTGGGAGCCAAGCATGGCAATGCGTACTTTACAAAGCGCGAAGCCGAATGCATGGTATGGTTATTAAAAGGAAAGACGATCAACAGTATTGCGATGCTATTAGACCTTTCTCCTCGTACAGTTGAGTATTATATAAAAAACATGAAAGCCAAAACTGGTTGTCGTACCAAGTTTGAGTTGGTTGATTTGGTATATGCAAGCGAGTTTATGGAAAGTGTAGATTTTGAGGGGTAGGGCTGTTCTTTATCCCTCAAACTTCGAAGTAATCGGATATCTACGTTCACGACCAAAAGCATTAATGGTGATTTTAACACCAGGAGGAGATTGGCGACGTTTATATTCACTATGTTTTATCATCTTGACTACTTTAGTTACGGTAGCACGATCAAAGCCGGCTGCGGTAATTTTATCAATCGATTGATTAAGTTCAATATAGCGTTCGAGAATATCATCTAAAATTGGATAGGGCGGTAGACTATCAGAGTCTTTTTGATGTGGAGCGAGTTCTGCCGTGGGCGCGCGCGTGATCGCAGCTTGGGGGATTACTGGCGAGATTTTGTTTCGATATTCTGCCAAACGATATACGAGTGTTTTGGGTACATCTTTGAGTACACAAAAACCGCCAACCATATCACCATAAAGTGTTGCATAACCAACAGCCATTTCGCTTTTGTTACCAGTTGATAACACCAGTAGATTTTTTTTATTGGAAAAAGCCATTAGCATGATTGCACGGCAACGTGCTTGAATATTTTCTTCAGTAGAATCTTTAGGTAGTTTATTCCATTCTGTTGGTAGGTTGTTTAGATATGCTTTAAATACTGGTTCGATTGAAATCACATCGAGTTTTACGCCTAAAGTTTTTGCTTCTTCTTTGGTAATTTGTTCACTTAAGCTGCTTGAATGACGCGATGGTAAATATATGGTTTCAACTCTATCTTTACCAAGAGCATCAACTGCAATCGCTAGAGTTAACGCCGAATCAATGCCACCAGAAACACTAATAATTGCTCCTTGAAAATTATTTTTTTCGACATAATCGCGTACGCCTAAAACTAAGGCTTGATAGGCAAGTTCTTCTGTGTTGCTTGTAGACGGTAGGCGTTGTTTTATTGGTCGTAATTCTGGCACAGTTGCAATATCAATCAACATTAGATCTTCGGTAAAAAATGGTGCTCGCTGGGTAATTTTTCCTTGGGCATTTACCACCATTGAGCCACCATCAAAAACAACTTCATCTTGGCCGCCTACGGCATTAACGTAAACAATTGGCATTTTGCCCTCGCGGGCACGGTTTTTTAATACTTGTTCGCGCAGTTGATGTTTTTGGATATCAAAAGGAGAGGCGTTAATGCCAATCATCAATTGGACGTTAGCTTTTTTTGCCATCTGCATTGGTTCTGTATCCCATATGTCCGCGCAAATTGTAATTGCCATTCTTATGTTTTTTATATTTACAATGCAGGGTTTTGTGCCAGCGGTAAAATAGCGTTTGTCATCAAATACACCAGAGTTTGGTAAGTGTTGTTTGTGATAGCGAGCGCGTATTTTGCCGTTATAAATTAAAATTGCGGTATTGAAGCATTTGTTTTGTTCTTTGGTTGGCAAGCCTAAAATAATGTGGATGTTTTTTACTTTAGTTTGAATTTGTTTGAGAGCAATTTTTATGTGCTTATATAATTCTGAGCGTAATAATAAATCTTCTGGTGGATAGCCAGTTAAAGTTGTTTCCGGAAACACTACGAGATCAGCTTGTTGTTTATCGCGTGCATATAGAGATGCTGCAATTATTTTTTCGGTGTTACCTTGAACATCGCCAACGATAGTATTTATTTGTGCTGCTGTTATACGTAGATTATCTTTCATAATATGTATATTATAAAGCAATTCTTCAGTTTTTTTAAAGTATAATGAAAAAAATAATAACGCGCAAAGTTCCAGAAAATGTTCCATTACTGCATCAGCATCCATTGCTGAATCGCATTTATGCCGCGCGTGGTGTTACATCTGCTTCTGAACTAGACTATGATTTAGCACGACTTTTGCCCTATAACTTATTAAAAGGCATTCAGCCAGCAGTTGAATGTTTGGCGCAAGCCCTACAGGAACAACAGCGCGTTTTGATTGTCGGTGATTTTGATGCTGATGGTGCTACTAGTACCGCATTAGCAGTGCTTGCGCTTAAAGCCTTGGGTCTAAAAAATATTTCTTATTTAATTCCCAGTAGATTCGATTTTGGTTATGGACTCACGCCAGAAATTGTTGCTGTAGCCGCAAAGCAGCAGCCGCAATTAATTGTTACAGTAGATAATGGTATTACCAGTGTTGATGGTGTTAAAGCGGCTAAGACATTGGGTATAAAAGTTTTGGTTACGGATCATCATTTGCCAGGAGATGAATTACCAGAGGCTGACGCAATTGTTAATCCTAATCAGCATGGTGATCAATTTTTAAGCAAACATCTTGCCGGTGTGGGTGTAATTTTTTATCTGATGATTGCAGTGCGTTCTCATTTGCGTGATATTGGTTGGTTTGCTAGCCAAAATATTCCAGCACCAAATTTAGCGCAATTTTTAGATTTGGTGGCTTTAGGTACAGTTGCTGATGTGGTTAATTTAGATCATAACAATAGGGTTTTGGTAGCCCAAGGGCTGCAACGTATACGTAGTGGTAAGTGTCGTATGAGTATCAAAGCATTGCTTGCTATTACTAAACGTAACTTTGAAAACACACTGGCTTCTGATTTAGGCTTTGTTATTGCCCCACGTATTAACGCTGTTGGGCGCTTAGATGACATGTCGATTGGTGTAGAATGTTTATTAACCGAGGATGTTGAACGCGCGCGCTCAATTGCTAAGCAACTTGATGCATTAAACAATGAGCGGCGTGGGATTGAAGAAGATATGCGCCGTCAAGCTGCTAGAATATTAGATGATTTGCAATTGCAGCAGGATTTGCCATCTGGGTTATGTATTTTTGAAGAAACGTGGCATCAGGGTGTTTTAGGAATTTTGGCTTCACGTCTTAAAGATAAATTACATCGTCCAGTTATTGCCTTTACGGCAATTAGTGAAACTGAGATCAGAGGGTCTGCGCGTTCAATTGATAGTGTGCATATGCGTAATGTACTCAATAAAATTTCATTGCAAAATCCTGGATTAATTACTAGGTTTGGTGGTCATGCAATGGCAGCAGGTCTTAGTTTGGGGCGTGAAAGTTATGAGATGTTTGTGCAGGTTTTTGCAACAGAAGTTGAACAACATATGGTGCTTGCAGATTTGGATGGTTATGCTTACACCGATGGTGGATTACCTGCTGAATATTTTAATATTGCTACAGCAGAGCTTCTGCGCGACTCTGGTCCCTGGGGAGAGGGTTTTCCTGAACCTGCGTTTTTTGATGAGTTTATTTTAGTTAATCAGCGTTTGGTTGGACAAAAACATCTAAAGCTAACTTTACGTCCTTTGGAAACTGATCAGGAAGTTGATGCAATTTGTTTTAATATTAATCTTAATATTTGGCCAAATTTTCGCTCGGCCAAAGCAAAACTAGTTTATCGTTTGGGTATTAATGAATATATGGGACGGCGAAGCCTGCAATTAATGGTTGACGAACTCATGCCTTGTTCCCATTGAAAAATTGAGTACAAAATAGGTAATGAATTATGAATAAATATTTGATATCTGTCGATGTTGAAGGCATAACTGGGGTGATTAATCGAAATTTTGCTAAAAAAGATGGCAAATATTATCAACTCGGCTGCGATTATATGACTAGCGATGTTAATGCTGTGGTTCAAGGTATTCTTGATGTTGATGTTGATGCTTGGATTGTCGTACGAGACGCCCATGAGGATGCGGTTAATCTGGATTTAGAAAAATTACATCCCAGGGCAAATTTAATTCAAGGTTGGAGTCCAGTGCAAAACATGCTTGCTGGTTTGGATCAAACTTTTATTGGAGCGTTTTTAGTTGGTTATCATGCTAGTGGTAAAAATAATAAAGCAGTTCTAGGACACACTCTTAATTCGCGTGTGCATTACGTCAAAATCAATGGTAAGTTTGTGAATGAAACCGGTATAGCCGCATTATATGCAGGTTCTTATAATGTTCCGGTTGCATTTATTAGTGGTGATGATTGTGCCGTGAATGAGGCGCGGGAACAACTAGGCGATATTGTTGGGGTGGTAGTCAAACAAAGCTTTGCGCGTGATTGTGCTATTTCTTTGCCATTGGAGCAGGCGCAGTTGCTGCTTGAAAAAAGTGCGGCCGATGCAGTTATTAAATTACAACAAAATCACTTTCCTATTTTTAAGGTTACTGCTCCAATTACTTTAGAAGTTGGTTTTTATAATATTGGTTTTAAAGTTTCGGTTTTCCAAAGTCTTTCTGAGATTTTGAGTTTTGACCCAGACTATAAATTTGATTATGAAAAGCTTGCAATAACATTTAGCGCCGATAATGTTTCAGAAGTATTGCAGCGCCTGAATATGCTAATGTTTTTGGTTTATGGTATTAGTGCGGTTAGTTAATCTCATGATAATCAAGGCGTTGCTACTGGTTAGATAAATTAATTATCTTCTATTGAATCGGTTCTCTTTTTCCCATAGAATGCGTTGTTTCAACTCTTTGTCTCACTGCTTTTTAAGCCGGAGACTTTTATAAACCATAAGGAGTAATTATGCGACATTACGAAATCGTGTTTTTGGTTCATCCTGACCAAAGCGAACAAGTGCCAATGATGCTTGAACGTTACCAGACGTTAATCAAGAGTAATGGTGGCTTTGTTCACCGCCTTGAAGATTGGGGGCGACGTCAATTAGCTTATCCCATCAATAAAATTCACAAAGCACATTATATACTTATGAATATAGAGTGTAACGATAGTACTCTTAAAGAAATCACAACTAATTTCCGGTTTAATGATGCGATACTACGTAATTTGGTATTAAGTCGTAAACATGCAATCACTGAAACCTCCGTGATGTTGAAGCAAAGAGAAAGACGCTTCAAGGATCAATCATCTGAGGATGCAAGCGAAGCTTCATCGAGGCAAGCTGCTACCGGTGTTAGTGATAAAAATACTGATGAAGATAAAACTAAATAATATTTTATAGGGGTAAGAATTATGGCAAGTAATAAAGCAAGTATGGATTCTTATAACAAAGATCAAGAAATTGATTATAAAAACGTCGAGGCGCTAAAGTCTTATGTTTTAGAAAGTGGTCGTATTATTCCAGGACGTATCACTAATATGCCACCACGAAAACAAAGGGATGTATCTCGGGCAATAAAATTGGCAAGATATTTGGCGTTGTTACCATATACAGATCAACACTAATAAAATTTTGAACACAGGGGCGAAAGATGGAAATTATTCTTTTAGAAAAAGTTAGAAATTTGGGCGATATTGGCGAAAAAGTTTCTGTCAAAGCTGGTCATGCGCGTAATTATTTAATACCTTATGGCAAGGCGGTTATGGCGACAGCGACTAATCTTGAAAAATTTGCCAAGATGCAGGTTGAATTAGAGAAACATGCAGCAGAAATACTAAAGCTTGCGCAAGAACGCGCGGCTAAATTAGTAGACACAGCTGTTACTATCTCTTCCAAGGCTAGTGAAGAAGGCAAATTGTTTGGTTCAATCTCAGCTAGCACTATTGCTAGTTCACTTAAAGATCTTGGGTTTGATGTTAAAAAGAGCGAAGTTAGTTTGCCACAAGGTCCAATACGTCATACTGGTGAGTACGAAGTCACCTTGTTACTGCACACTGATGTGACAGCAAAAATTAAGGTTAATATCGTTGCGGATAAAGAATAAATCGAAGGTGAGGTTTTTGTAACTATTCAGCGATTTTAGTAAATATTCGGTTAACCCGGCTAAACATTTGAATATATCTCGGTAGGCGCAGGCTTTAGCCTGCGTTTATTTTTATGTCCAGCACAAAAAAACCAAAGAGTATTAAAGATAAGAAGCTTGAGGGACTTAAGGTTCCGCCGCACTCAATTGAAGCTGAGCAATCAGTTTTGGGTGGCTTAATGCTCGATAATACTTCTTGGGATAAAGTAGTAGAGCTAGTCAAAGAAGATGATTTTTACCGTCCAGGTCACCGCTTGATTTTTCAAGTTATGGAAAACTTGGGCAGGCGTAATCAACCATTCGATGTATTAACTCTAACAGAATCCCTAAAAGCCGTTGGTGAATTAGAAAATGCTGGTGGAGAAATTTATCTTTTTGAGCTAGCTAAAAATACGCCAACCGTTGCAAATATTGCCGCTTATGCCGAAATTGTGCGTGAACGATCAGTACTTCGTCAATTAATCGAAGTTTCTGGAGAAATTGCCGAGCTTGCTTTTAATCCAGAAGGACGCGAAGCCAAAGAAATTCTCGATACAGCTGAAAGTAAAGTTTTTAAAATTGCGGAGCAACGCTCACGTGGACAAGGTCCAGTTGATATTAGCAGTTTACTTGCTAAAGCTGCTGAGCGTATTGATGTTCTCTATCATTCAGAAGATACTATAACTGGCATATCTACGGGTTTTGTTGATTTGGATGAAATGACCTCTGGATTACAAAAAGGAGATTTTGTAATTGTTGCCGGTCGGCCATCAATGGGTAAAACCACTTTGGCCATGAATATTGCAGAACATGCGGCGATCAAGGGCAAAAAAGCCGTTTTAGTGTTTAGTATGGAAATGCCAGGTGAGTCTTTAGCGATGCGTATGATGTCTTCGCTCGGGCATATCGATCAGCATAAAGTTCGTACTGGTAAATTGCATGATGAGGATTGGCCTCGCTTGAATTCAGCGGTTGAAATGCTGTCTGAGGCTACTTTGTATATTGATGATACACCGTCAATGAGTCCGGCTGAACTCCGTGCACGTGCAAGGCGGATTGCGCGCGTTAATAAAGATATTGGCTTAATTGTTGTTGATTATTTACAGTTGATGCATGTTCCCGGATTTAAAGAGGGCCGTGTTGGTGAAATTACTGAAATTTCGCGTACCTTAAAAGCACTGGCGAAAGAATTAAGCGTACCGATACTTGCTTTATCGCAGCTCAATCGAAGTTTAGAACAGCGTACCGATAAACGTCCGCAGATGTCGGATTTGCGTGAGTCAGGAGCAATTGAGCAAGATGCAGATTTAATTATTTTTATTTATCGCGATGAGGTTTATCATGAAGATAGTCCCGATAAAGGTATTGCGGAAATAATCATTGCCAAGCAGCGTAATGGTCCAATTGGTAAGGTAAAATTAACATTTTTGGGGCAATATACTCGATTTGAAAATATTGCTTCGTCAAGCTATTCAGTGGAATAAAAGTCATGAATTATCCAGCTATTGCCCATATAGATCTAGAAGCGCTACAGCATAATTTGCTCGCAATTAAAGCTGTCACACTAAGAAGCAATATTCTAGTTATGGTAAAGTCTAATGCTTATGGTCATGGTGCGGTCGAAGTTGCCAAAAGTTTGGAGCATGATGTCGATGCTTTTGGTGTTATGTTTTTGCATGAGGCATTGCAACTCTATAATGCTGGAGTAAAAAAACCGATTGTAATTTTAACTGGTTTTTTTGATATTGAAGAATTAAGTGTAATTGAAAAATATAATTTTGAGTGCTCGGTTCATAATTTTGCGCAGATAGAACTCTTAGAAAAAGCCAAATTATCACGGCCACTACGCGTTTGGTTTAAAATTGATACAGGTATGCATCGTTTAGGTTTTCAGTCCCACCTGGTTCAGGAAGCCTACTTGCGATTGATGCAAAATAAAATGGTGCAGAAGCCATTGCGATTAATGACACACTTTTCCGATGCTGATAATATTAAAAACAATAACAAAACAGCCAAGCAAACTGCTTGTTTTGAGCAGGTTGTGGTCAATTTAGAAGGCGAGCGGTGTATGGCTAATTCTGCCGCAATTTTAGATTGGCCGAAATCCCATGTTCATTGGGTGCGACCAGGAATTGCCTTATATGGTGCTTCACCTTTTGATGATAAAAGTGGACTGGAATTAAATTTAAAACCAGTAATGACGCTTTCTTCGCGTATAATAACTATTCATGATTTTGAAAAAGGTGTAACCATAGGCTATGGCAGTACCTTTAGCTGTCCTGAAAAAATGCGTATTGGAATTGCTTCAATAGGCTATGGACATGGGTATCCACGCAATACTAAATCGGCAACGCCAATTTTAGTTAATGGCATACGCACTCAATTAATTGGGCGTGTGGCAATGGATATGATTGGAATTGATTTGCGTCCAATACCAAATGCAAAAATCGGCTCTCCTGTGGTTTTGTGGGGCAGGGGACTGCCGGTAGAAGAAGTAGCTGCAGGTGCAGGTGAGATCTCGTATGAGCTCTTTTGTCGGTTAACTTCGCGCGTGCATTATAAATTTTATCAGCGTAGTTTAGATATTAATCTATAGAATTTACATTATCTATTATTATACTCTTGTTACTCTAATTTAATTTAGCTAGGCCAGTTGGCAAATGGAAAAGGCTTGATTTCGGAATTGAAAGTTAAGAAATTTACGATTTGTAAAAGATAAGTATTCAAGTGTTTAGTAAAAACCACAAGTTTATCGTTTGGTTTGCCCGTTAATAAATCAACAATAAACTGAAATAATGCAATCAAAACAATAAGCCATACTACAAGATATTTAATGACTATAAAAAACAACATAAATAATCCACGCAACCACTTGTCTTTTACCAGTAGTTTTTCCTTTAGGTTATTCATATTTGCTCCTTTTTACTTATAAGTTAATAATGGCGATTTTATCATACTTTTGGATAAACAATGAATATATTATCGTCAAAATTCCAATTACAAAAATCCCAGGCATTATGCATACTTTTTTTGTTTATGCATATGGGTGCTATATTTTGTATTGGTTTCATGCCGTTTATTTTTTGGGGAAAAATAGCTTTTGTGCTTTGTGTTTTAGTGTATTTAATAATAGCACTAAGAGTTTATGCGCTGCGTAATAGTTCTCGGGCAATAGTTGAGTTGTGGCAAAATGGTAGCAATGATTGGTATTTAAAAAACAGATCCGAAGATGTGGAGCAAGTGCTTCTTAGTAAGCCCCTCTTTGTTTCCAATTATTTAATCGTATTAAATTTTATTTCTGCAAAAAAGTTTTTAAAAATTGTCGTTCCCATAGCAAAAGATGCTATGGTGGTAGAAGATGATTTTCGAAAGCTTAAGGTGTTGCTTAAGATGGTTAGGTAGTTTAATTGGTAGCTTTGCACGGGACAAAAAATTTGACATCAAAACACCGGTAGCCGCAGGCTTTAGCCTGTGTTTAGCGTTGGTAGATGCCACGGGCAACGCAGGCTAAAGCCTGCGGCTACCGGATTTCTGCAAAGAACCAGGGTATTATTCCCAATCTAAAATTACTTTACCGCTTTGGCCCGAACGCATTACTTCAAAGCCTTTGACAAAATCATCAACTGCAAAGTGATGAGTTATAATTGGATCAATGTTTAATCCACTTTGTAGCATAGCGACCATTTTATACCAAGTCTCAAACATTTCGCGGCCGTAAATACCTTTGACCAATAATCCTTTCATAATAATTTTATTCCAATCGATTGTTGTTGATTGTGGCAGAAAACCAAGTAGTGCAATTTTGCCCGCGTGATTCATGTGTTCTAGCATCATATTAAAAGCTTGGCTACTGCCAGACATTTCAAAACCAACATTGAAACCTTCTTGCATGTTCAGGTCTTTCATGACTTTTTCGACTGAGTCATGTTGGACATTAATCGCTTGTTTGAAGCCCATTTTTCTAGCCAACTCGAGTCTATAATCGTTTACATCAGTAATAACAATATGGCGTGCACCAACATGACGAGCAATAGCCGCAGACATCAAGCCGATTAGCCCAGCCCCGGTGATTAATACGTCTTCACCAACCAGATCAAAAGACAGAGCAACATGTGTGGCATTACCAAATGGATCGAAAATTGATGCGAGATCGTCACTAATTTCTGGAGGAATTGGATAAGCATTTACTGCAGGTATGGATAAATATTCAGCAAAACATCCCTGGCGGGTAACACCAACGCCAATGTTTTTGCGACAGAGATGTCTGCGTCCAGCTTTGCAGTTGCGGCAGCCACCACAAGCAATATGTCCCTCACCGGAAACGCGATCTCCTAGTTTAAAACCAGTCACCCCTTCGCCCATCTTAGCAATTTCACCAACAAATTCGTGTCCAATAATCATTGGTACTTTAATAGTTTTTTGTGACCATTCATCCCAATTGTATATATGAACGTCAGTGCCGCAAATTGCGGTTTTTTTAATTTTAATCAAAACATCATTGAGTCCGATTTCAGGCACCTGCGCATCTTGCATCCATAAACCCACTTCTTTTTTTAGTTTTACTAGAGATTTCATTTTTTTTCTCCAAAATTTATTTAATGATTTCTAAAGCTTTTCCAACTTTGGCAAAAGCAAGTAGCGCTTTATCTAAATGCTCCTTTTCATGTGCAGCAGAGACCTGGGTGCGAATTCGAGCTTTGCCTTCTGGTACTACTGGATAAGAAAATCCGATTACATAAATACCTTCGGTTAGTAATTTATCGGCCATGGTTTTTGCAAGTTTTGCATCACCTAGCATTACAGGAATAATTGGGTGTTCTCCTGGAGTAATGTTAAATCCGAGTTCCTGTAATCCTTTTCTAAAATAAGCCGCATTATTTTTTAATTTTTTACGCAACGTAGAGCTGCTCTCAAGTAAGTCGAGAACTTTAATAGAAGCGGCAGCAATCATTGGAGCTAGAGTGTTTGAAAATAAATATGGCCGTGATTTTTGTCTCAGCCAGTCAATTACTTCTTTTTTCCCGCTAGTATAACCACCAGATGCTCCGCCTAAAGCTTTGCCTAGTGTTCCGGTTATGATATCAACTTTGCCCATAACGTTGTTGTATTCATGTGTGCCGCGACCATTTTCACCCATAAAACCGACAGCATGTGAATCATCAACTGTTACCAGCGCGTCGTATTGAGCAGCCAGCTCACAAATTGCAGGTAAGTTGGCAATAGTGCCATCCATGGAAAATACACCATCAGTAACAATCATTTTATAACGACAGTTTTTGGCTTCTTTAAGTTTAAGCTCTAAATCTGACATGTCATTAGTGTTATAACGCAATCTTTGTGCCTTGCATAAGCGTACTCCATCGATAATGCTAGCATGATTTAAACTGTCGCTAATCACTGCGTCTTCTGGGGCAAGCAACGCTTCAAATAATCCACCGTTAGCATCGAAACAGGAAGAATAAAGAATGGTATCTTCCATGCCCAAAAATTGGCTAAGACGTTTTTCTAACTCTTTATGGATATTTTGCGTGCCACAGATAAAACGTACAGATGATAAACCAAATCCATATTTATCTAATGCTGTTTTCGCAGCAGCGACTAAATCCTGATTGTTAGATAACCCCAAATAATTATTGGCACACATATTAATTACCTCTACATTATTAGAGGTTTTTATTATTGCCCCTTGAGGTGTGGTAATAATACGTTCTTGTTTATAGAGCCCAGCTTCTTGAAGTTTTTTTAATTCTTCATTTAAGTAATTGCCAAATTTATTTGTCATAAAGTAGTATCCTTTTTAAATTAAAGTTATTTTATAAAAGCAACCAAACTAATTACAATTTCAACAACGATCAAAATAATAATAATGCTTTCTAGTATATTTGAGTGGCGATGCTGCAGCTGGCTGCTTAGCATGTCAAATAGCTCATGGAGAACATCAAGCTTTTGGTTAAGTGTCGAAACGCGTCGTGGAATATCCAAAAATTTTTCGCTCATGTTGTAATAATCTTCAAGACTTGGATGCTCCCAAAAATACTCTGGAGCTGCTAGATATTCGCTATTTAAATTAATTGAACTGCGCGCTAGGAAAATTTGTCCCATGCGGCGCGAGATTTCTTTTTGGGATAGATGAATATAACCTTGTTTAGCGAGTTGTTTTGGATAATGTGCATTTTGTTCAATGGTTTTTTGCACTGCGCTCTCATAGGACTCAAGCTGGATTGATTGAGCAAGGCCATAAGAAATTGCAAGCTTCAGTTGCATGCTTTCTGACTCCAGCACAATAATATCGATGTTAAAGCGTTCATGGGTTGCCATTTCAGTTTGATCGCCATAACGATAGACAAAGCGACCGATTTCAATGGCGGGTAGCGAATTAATCGCGAAAGGTTTTAGTTGTTCAAGCAGTTGTTTTTCTTCGCTGCGACTTAAACCCCAAGTGACAAGACAACCATAAGAAAAAATAAAAATATCTCCTTCTTTTGGAAGATAAGAGATATGCAGTACTTTGCGATATTGCTTAATGTTATAAGCTTTGGCGCGAAAAAAACTAGCAATCGTAGCCAAATGATAACTTTCGGTTGGGCAGAAAGAAACACAGCGCATGTTAATCCCTAAAAAAAGTTTGTGCGCAATCATACTAAACTTTTATCTTATCTGGAATAGATAGTTGTATTTAAATTAAGACGGCTTTGTTAAATGCCGTAATCATTTGATCTATAAATAAATATTTTTGCTTTTTAAAAATCAGTAGCTTTAATGTTTGTGCCAAGTACTACAGTGTTTTCCGGTACAAAAACCTCAATGATTTTATCGTTAACTTGAATTTGATAGTTACCAATAGGTTCAATATCGTAACTGTAATCATCGCTATACATTTTAGTAGTGGGATAAGGAACGACAAAATTATATTTGCCATTATTTACTTTTGTTGTTTGTTCATAAATAAAAATTCGGTCGTATTTTGTTTTGAGTTGTAGCCTTAATTTAACTTGGGTGTTATCAGAAATATTATTTGGAACTTTGCCATCAATTATTGCTCCTTTTACTTTTTCAAATATTTTTGCTGATTTTACTGGTGGACGTGCGAAATAAGCAAAAGCGGTGTGGTCTTTATTTGGCAGAAGCTGATTTACTGCTTTTGTGATATTTGAGGCCTCGTTATAATCTTTGCAAAGCAATTCATTAGTACTTAGATTTATGGTGCGTGGTTTCTGGCTAATTTTGCCTCGCCTTATTTGGACATAGTAGCTACCTTCATCTTCATAGATTAAACGAAAATGCTGCAGTCCATTAGCGTCATTATAAAAAAGCCGATTCATCATTGATTTTGAAAATTTTAGCGAGTCAATTGGTGCTTTAAAGCTAAGAGTTTGGGTGATTTTAATATCTTTGATTTCACGCCAGCCTTGAATGTTGTTACTCCAAACTCCTATACTCATGAATTTTGTAGTGGCCATATCTTTATCAATGATAATATACCTCGAACCAACCTCCTCGAGATTTTTGACGGCTTGCTCTTCGGATGTGGCGGTAAAAAATAACGCCGCACCTGTTTTGCCATCTTTTTCGATAACACCATCTTGAAATGGTGTTGCGTTGGGAATGCGTTCGGCAATATAAGTAATTTGGTGTCCAAAATCCCACCATGACATTACCCCATATGCACTTTTTGGATAGTTATAGTGTACTTTTAAATTTTTTGGTACTGGATAATATCCGGCAGTATAGTCAAAGTTTTTATCGACAACGTTACCTTGTGGATTTGGGGTGTGGTTTTTTAACCATATTAAGGTGTTATACCATTTACGGGTGATGTGAACGCCAGATGGTATTGAACGATTTATTAAAGATAATAATATTGGATCAAGAATAAGAAAAGCAAGAAAGAAGAAAAGAAACGAGAAAATAAATTTTTGTAATTTTATATCAAATTTTCTTGTGGGATTTGAATAACTTGTTAGGTTAAATAGAAAGTAAACAGATAAACCGGAAAGACAAGCAACATTAATAGCTAAGTAATAATTAAAACGAAGTTGTGCGCAAGTTGCTGCGATAATAACAAGTGTCCAAATAAATAAAAAAACGTCTGCTGGACGCTGGTTTTTATAGATACGATAACCCAAGCAACCTATCCCAATAATAATTAGAGGCATTGTCCAGAATAAATTATTCCAGAACAATTGTGTGCTAATTTGACCACTATAATTAAGAATGGTTGGTTGTACTTCAGAAATAGTAGCCATTCCAGGAGTTGGATGGAACAACAGTTTCCAACCATAACAGATAAGAGCAGCAGCTTGAGGAAAATATTTATTTAAAATAAAAACTATTAAAACAAACGTGGCGGCAAGCGCTAAGGGATACAGATTTCTTGTTAATTGGTTATGTTTAAGTGCGATATGTAATAAATAGCAAACAACAAAAATTGCGAAACTTACAGCTAGAATTGGGACGTTATTTGCTGGATATAATGTTAATGGAGTAATTAACGCATAAGGCAAAACTATTGCTGCTGCAGGGATATAGGTTGAGCCGGCCAAAAATAATAGATAATCAGTATTGTTATTTTTAGTATGATCAATTAATAACTGCGTAATAAAAAAGATTAAAAAAATTGCGCCAAACAATAGCGCGCCATGCCACGTTAAAATAAATAAACCAAATGTAATGCCGCAAAGTAGGCCATAAATTAGAGTGGTTCGGCTGTTTTGATGCTTGATATGCGAAAAGGTAAAGTTGAGAGATTTTGCAGCGTTTAGTGCATAAATTAAGAAAGCGTAAGTTGTTGTTGAAAATAAAACCTCAGCAACATGATTGTCGACAAATCCCAATGCTGAGCGGCCTAAAAATTCTCCTGGTGAAAATGTTAAAATAAAGGCGCTAATAATAGCTGGTGTTTTACCGAAAAGTTTGCGTACAATAAAATATACTGGAATTAAACAGAGCATCGCCATAATTGGTGGCATATATGCGCTAACATGATTAATTAATTCGGGGCTAGGATGGCCAAATCCAGCAATCAAGGCCACGGTTGCAATAATAATAGTAAATAAAGGACCAAAGGCCACATAACTACCAAAAGGAAAATGGGTAAATGGGTCAAAAAAAACACGCCAAGGAAAATGATGGATAGTGTTGTGTACAAATCGCATATGATATACTGCATCATCTGCAGCAAAATTCACATAATTGCCATATTCCCCAGGCCAGTTAGTAAATATTTTTGTGTAGACTGGTACGATGCGAATAGAGAGCATTAGTGCGCCAAAAAGCAAAAGCAGCAAATAATGCGCTAAATTGCTTTCTGGGATAATGTTTGAGATTAATGATCGATTGGGTAATGGATTAGGCATGTTTTTTATCCTGCGCAAAGAAAAGTATCTGTGTCTCAGATAATTGGTACAGTATAAATTATAAAACATCATGTAATCAAATACATTACGTTATTTGTCGTTTATAGGATTTTAGCATATTAAAAACCGTACTTGAGGGTGCAGTTAAAACCAACTATAATGCTCAAAACAACAATTAATTGGAGTCAAAATGATCACATGGATATTAGTTGCTAATTCTGCAGAAGCTAAGCTTTTAACCTCAGAAAATTTACGTGTTGTTGATGAGCTAAAATTATTACGTGAATTGCAGCACCCAAATAGTAGAAAAAAAGCAGCAGATTTAATGTCTGATAAACCAGGGCATTATAAAACAGACAGTGGCGTGCGCGGTTCTTATGCTAAAATTGATCCTAGAGAAGTTGAGGCTGAACATTTTGCAATTCAATTAGCTCGTGAGTTGAAAGCTGGTTGGGATCAAAATCAATACAAGCATTTGGTCATAGTTACTCCAGCGCATTTTTATGGCCTAATTGGAAAACACCTCAACAATCATCTTTCAGATATAGTTCATATTTCGAAAGATTACACGAGATATCCATTAGCAAAGCTGGCAGAGAGTTTGAAAGAACATTTGTTTGTATAAATCAACTCTGTAAATGTAAAATTTGTTGGTAAGCGCTTAAAATTACAATAATTATGGGCGATGTGGCAGTTTTGCCGCTGCATAATCCAAATTATAATGCAATCCACGGTTTTCTTTTCTTGCTGCTGCAGAACTAATAATTAAATCTGCAACGACAACCAGATTGCGTAGTTCTAGGAGGTTTTTGCTTACTTTAAAATTACTGTAATATTCTTGGATTTCAGACTTGAGTAGTTCTATCCTATGACGCGCTCGTTCCAGACGTTTATTAGTGCGAACAATGCCAACATAATCCCACATTAGACGTCGTACTTCTCCCCAGTTATGGGTTACGACAATTTCTTCGTCGGAATTGGTTACTTGCGATTCATCCCAAGGAGTTGCTGGCTTTGGTGCTTCAATATTGGCAAGCTGTTCTTTGATATCATCGCTGGCGGCTTTGCCATAAACAATACATTCGAGCAGTGAATTGCTGGCAATGCGATTAGCACCATGAAGACCGGTGCAAGAAGTTTCGCCGATTGCATATAAACCAGGCAAACTAGTGCGTCCATGTTTATCAACTACGACGCCGCCACAAGTGTAATGTGCTGCGGGTACGACTGGAATAGGTCTTTTGGTTAGATCAAAACCAAATTCAAGACAACGTTTGTATACAGTAGGAAAATGTTTAATGATAAACTCTGCTGGTTTATGGTTGATATCTAGATATACGCAGTCAATTCCGAGACGCTTCATTTCAAAATCAATTGCGCGTGCAACAATATCTCGTGGAGCAAGTTCGGCACGCGGGTCAAATCTCGGCATAAAGCGTTCGCCATTGGGTAAGAGCAACTTGCCTCCTTCACCGCGTACTGCTTCAGTAATTAAAAATGATTTTGCTTGTGGATGATAAAGACAGGTGGGGTGAAATTGATTGAATTCCATATTAGCAATTTGGCAACCGGCGCGCCATGCCATGGCAATGCCATCACCGCTGGAACAGTCAGGATTGCTCGTATAAAGATAAACCTTGCTGGCGCCGCCAGTTGCAAGTATTACCGCTTTTGCTTGGAAAACTTCTACTCTGTTAGTTTGGTTGTTGAGTGCATAAACGCCAGTGCAACGACCATGTTGTTCAATTAAGTTAATAGCGGTATGTTCAGTGAAAATAGCAGCTGGTTGTTTTTGGATTTGTTTTGCTAAATGGGTCTCAATTTCAAGGCCAGTGGCATCGTCCGCATGCAGTACGCGACGTTGGCTATGTCCGCCTTCACGCGTAAGATGAAACAGTTTGCCATCTTCGGTGCTAAAATTCACACCTTGAGTAACTAGCCAGTTAATGGCATCTTTAGCATTGCTCACGACAAATCTAACTGCATCCGGGTTGCATAATCCATCGCCAGACCGTAGAGTATCTTCAATGTGGGATTCAATGCTATCATCATTCGTGATTACCGCAGCAATTCCTCCTTGTGCGTGCATGGTGTTGCCTTCATTAATTGGGCCTTTGGATAAAATGGCAACTTTGCAGTGCTCGGTGAGATTGAGTGCTGCAGTTAAACCAGCAGCGCCGCTGCCTATGATCAGAACATCGAAATAATGATTATTTTTCATTGCAAAACCTTCGTTTTTTGTTCAATTGCTGCGTTGCATTTCGTGCTGCGCTGCTCATTTACGAAAAAAGTAAACTCCGCTGCTCGCACTCATGCGCCTTGCACTTGAACAAAATACTTGGTTTTGCAGGGAGTCTATGGGTACAATGATAACAAATGTTTTTGGTTTTTACTTAATAATTTTTGGTAAATTTGCATAATGAACAAACAAAATAAAATTCGTAATTTTTGTATAATTGCCCATATTGATCATGGCAAGTCAACGCTCGCTGATCGTTTTATTCAAATTTGCGGTGGTCTCACGTCGCGCGAAATGCAGGATCAAGTTTTGGATAGTATGGATATTGAGCGGGAGCGTGGCATTACCATTAAAGCGCAAAGCGTAGCTTTGAAATATCGCGCTAAAAATGGCGAAGAGTATCAATTAAATTTTATTGATACTCCCGGTCATGTTGATTTTTCCTATGAGGTTTCAAGGTCGCTGGCAGCATGTGAAGGAGCATTGTTATTGGTTGATGCTGCGCAAGGAGTTGAAGCACAGACAGTTGCTGTTTGTAATATGGCAGCTGCACACAATCTTGAAATAATTCCGGTGATTAATAAAATAGATTTACCGCAATCAGATCCTGAGCGTGTCATAAATGAAGTTGAAGAAATTATTGGTATTGACGCATCTGATTCCTTAAAGGTCAGTGCTAAAAATAGTATCGGGATTGTCGAGTTGCTTGAAGCAATTATTGCACGTGTTCCTCCGCCTAAAGGTGATCCAATTAAACCGCTGCAAGCTTTAATCATCGACTCGTGGTTTGATAATTATTTGGGGGTGGTGTCACTCGTTCGTGTTATGAATGGCGTGTTAAAAACACGCGAAAAGATTCGTGTGATGTCGACGGGGAAAGATTATTTTGCTGAAGTCATAGGTGTGTTTACCCCGAAGCGACTTGTTACTAGTGAATTGTCAACTGGTGAAGTTGGTTATGTGGTTGCTAATATAAAAGACATTTTTGGTGCTCCAGTTGGTGATACCTTAACGCATAGTAATAATCCGGCAAAAGAACAATTGGCTGGATTTAAAAAAGCTCAGCCCCAGGTATATGCAGGTTTATATCCTGTAAGCGCTGATGATTTTGAAGATTTTCGTGAAGCGCTCTCTAAGCTGCGTTTAAACGATGCGTCGTTATCTTATGAACCCGAAAACTCTACGGCACTCGGTTTTGGTTTTCGTTGTGGTTTTTTGGGCATGTTGCACATGGAGATTGTGCAGGAGCGACTTGAGCGTGAATATAATTTAAATTTAATTACTTCGGCACCAACAGTTGTTTATGAAGTAGTACTGCAAGATGGCAAAGTTTTATCGATTTCGAATCCGGCAGAATTGCCAGATCTTGGGGCAATTCAGGAAATTCGTGAGCCGATAGTGCGGGTTAATATTCTTACGCCCAAAGAATACTTGGGTGGCATTATGAAACTTTGTATGGATCGGCGCGGCCAGCAGGTACATATGAGTTTTGTTGGCAATCAGGTTTCTTTGAGCTATTTATTGCCGATGAGCGAAGTGATTTTAGATTTTTTTGATCGTTTAAAGTCGCTTAGTCGTGGTTATGCTTCGCTTGATTATAGTTTTGATCATTTTTCCGTGGCCGATTTAGTAAAGCTTGATATTTTGATTAATGGCGAAAAGGTTGATGCGCTAGCATTGATTGTGCATCGTGATAATGCTCATGATCGTGGGCGTAAATTGGTTGAAGCGATGAAAGAAGTAATTCCCCAGCAAATGTTTGAGGTTGCAATTCAGGCGGCAATTGGCTCTCGTATTATTACGCGGCAAACAGTAAAAGCTCTGCGTAAAAATGTTTTAGCTAAATGTTATGGTGGTGATATAACCCGTAAGCGTAAGTTGCTTGAAAAGCAAAAAGAGGGCAAAAAACGTATGAAACGCGTGGGTAGAGTTGATATTCCGCAAGAAGCCTTTGTTGCAATTCTTAAGGTTGATCGGGATTAAAAAATAAATCCACGCGCCGAAGGTGCAAATCAAGACCATATCGTTACGCGCAAATTTGGGTAAATTGACAACGCTGTGGGGGTATGGTAAATATGCCAGTAGGGTATTTAGAAATGTATAAGGACGTACTATGCGCAATTTCATACAGTCTCTCCAACCAATTAAATCCAAATCAAAAAGTCCGTTTATAACAATTTTGATGCTTGCTCTAGCGCTTATTTTCACCAGCCCAACTCGGGTGTTAGCAGTAGGATCCGTAGGATTTAGCTCTGCAGAAATAGGAATGATAGCTGGTGGCGCCGGCGTTGTTGCTGTCGGAGCCGTATCTGCGTTAATTGCATCGTTGTCCAAGAGCAAGAATAACAACTCACAAATAGTTTCAATAGTAGTAACTCCATCCAATGTGACTATACACAATGGAACTGTTCAGCAATTTACTGCAACAGGAACCTACAGTGATGGCAGTACACACGATTTAACAAATAGCATTGCTTGGACCTCTAGCGACCTCACTGTCGCTACGATTAGTAATACCGCCGGATCAAATGGATTGGCAAAAGCCTTAAAAACAGGGAGCACAGTAACAACCACTATCACTGCAACTGACCCTGCTTCCGGTATACAAGACAGTGCAACGCTAACATTAAATACAGCTGTGCTGACCTCGATAGAAGTAACTCCACCTAATGTGACTGTACACAATAACACTACTCAGCAATTTACCGCGATAGGAATTTATAGCGATAGCAGTACACAAAACCTAACAAATAGCGTTACTTGGACCTCTA
>TBL_comb47_HYPODRAFT_10000291_pt1 | contig 65622 bp, 99 predicted proteins | sample TroBogypolimnion_40_FD_10682 | JGI IMG/M metagenome (IMG submission 10682)
CCTGTGCCTGTGCCTGTGCCTGTGCCTGTGCCTGTGCCTGTGCCTGTGCCTGTGCCTGTGCCTGTGCCTGTGCCTGTGCCTGTGCCTGTGCCACCAACACTTGTTCCACCACCAGTTGGGTTTGTTGAAGGTGTTGTTGATGCGGCGCCTTTAGCAGCAGTTGTTGCTTTAGCAGCCAAACTACCTAAAATGTCTTGCAATGTTAAGCCAACTGAAGGTGTTGTGGCCGCTGTAGTGCTTAAAATATTGCCTTCTGCGTCTAATACTTTTGTAGAGCCATCAGATAATTTTTGAGTTACGTTGTTTGTAACAGGATCTGTTGTTTCTGATAACAGTGTTGGTGTCGTAACTTGAGCAGTCGGATTAATGTCCGGAGCACCAGTAACCGTAACAGATGACGAAATTGGCTTAGATGGGTCTACACCTTGAGGAACAGTTTCGGCCTGAGCGCTACTAATTAAGCTCGTATTTTTTATAAAATCGGCAACCGCTTGCATTGCATCTGACACTTTTGCACCACCAGCAATTGCTGAGTTGTAGATAGCAATTTGATTTGGGTCTGTCAAAGTGCTTGGCGCGTTAATACTTGTTTGTGCTGCACCTGGGTTTAATACCTGTGTAGTAGCTGCAAGGATATTTGCTAAATTTTGGTTGCCACCACTGTTTTTAATGGCATCAATGTATGCATTTTGACCATTAGCTCCCAACATGCTTGCGTTAGTTGCAACATCGGTAGCTTGATTTATGTTCAAACCATTTGCTGTAGCGTTTGCAAAAGCAGACTGTTGCTTATCAGTCATGCTGTTAACTTGATTAGCAGTTGCTAATGCAGCTGTTGGATCAAGGTTATTATTTAACACTTGATCGTAGAATGCTTGCTGCGCAGTGGCAGTCATGCCAGATAATTGCGGTGCTACAGTTAATGCTGTAGTTGTATTTAATCCAGCATCAGAAGCAAATTGATAATAATCTTGATTTGCAGAAGACAAGCTATTAACTTGTGTGGCAGTTTGCAACGCAGCTGTAGGATCTTGTCCTTGGCTAAACGCTGTGTTAAACGCGCTTTGAGCAATGTCAGACATTCCGTTAACTGTTTGCGCAGTTTGTGCAGAAGCCAATGGATCGCTGTTGTTTGTGCCAAACGTATTGTAAAATGCCTGCTTAGCACTATCAGAGTAGTTGCTAATCTGGCTTACTGCAGTTTGTACGTTTGTTGTGTAATTATCAATCTGAGCCTGCGCTTTTGCAGCAGCATCTGATAACTGTGTGTTAGCATCTGTGATTGCTTGTGTTTGCTGACCATACGTATTTTTTGCAAAGTCATACGCAGAATAATTTGAGTTGTATGTGTTACCAGCAGCAACCGCAGTATTTTGTAGCGTTGTTAAATTTGTTGTATCGTTACTTAATGTTGTTTCTGCAGCAGAAATTTTATCAGCTAAGCTATTTGCTGTAGTTACATCATTTGCTGCAACGGCTGCGGCATACTGAGCACGCAAATCTGTGTAGTTGTTGTAATCTGACTGGTATGAAGTATAAGCAGTTGAATAATTATTGTTTGCTGTTGTTAAATCGTTATAGGCAGATTGCGCTGCTTGATACGCAGGTGTTACAGTATTTGTATAGTACTGTTGTTGTGCGTTTTGTTGGCTAGTAATACTTGCAATGCCTTGGTTAATGCTTGAAGCAATACTTGAACCAGTAGAAGACAAGTAGTTTGAAACTGCTTGACCAACTTCAGTATTTTTTAGCGCACCGCCAATTTGACTTAAGCTGGTGTTAACCAAACTATTAACAAACGTAGCACCAATGTTTTGACCTGCAATTGCAGAGGCTGCAGTTGCACCAGCAACTTTTCCAGCCACTGTTGAGATAACACTATTTGCTCCAAGATCGCTTGCACCGGCACCTACTGCTCCACCAATACCTGTACCTGCACCAGCTGCTAAGCCAGAAAGTAAAGCATTATCAATGTTGCCGGTCATGGCTAAGCTCTTAGCCGCCGCGCCTACTGCGTTACCCGCTGCACCCGCCAAAATAGACTGGGTTGCACTGGTCATAACGCCGTCTAAACCAGTTCCAAAAGCGCCCGCGTACGCAGTCGCTAATGTGGCTTGAGGTACGCCAGCAACTGCGGCGTTTGCCATACTGTCTGCGATGTTTGCTGGAATACCACCAGCACCACCGGCGCCAGATTGTTGCAAAATATTTGAAATCTCATCAGCTGTCATGCCCTGAGAAGCAGCAGTAGTTGCTTCGTTGGTCGCCATAGATACGGCGCTGTCAGCTGGTACTAAAATTGCGCCAGACACTGCAGAAGCAATGTTACCAGCTACATACGACATAGCGGCACCTTCTGCCGCTTGAACTAAATTTCCACCGTGGGCGATTGTATCAGCCGCTGATATAAGTGGTAGTGCCCAGGCTTGTCCTGTGGCTACTGCAGCGACTGAGGCAATGGTGCCTATTGGATCGCTTTCAATTTTTTGCACCACTGGTTTAATTGCGTTGCCAATAGATTGCACAGCTTGGCCAACTGCGTTACCAACTTGGCTTACAGCGCTGCCAATTTGGGTTATACCATCAGATACAACGCTACCAATGTCGGAAAGTCCGCTTGAAATTGCTGATACGACTCCACCCATTATTTGGCACCTTTACGAACAGTACCAAGGTTTACAGTAACAACGTATTCGCCATTTGGCGCTTTTTGAATACTAAACCCCATATTAGGAAATGGTGCGTGTCTTTTCACATAGTGAAATATGTTTAAAAGGGACTTGTCAGCAAATTGGGTTACTAATGTTTTAAAACCAGCTAAGCCAATAGCCTTGGTAAATGTCAGGGAGTTCTGCAGATAGTTAGGAATAGTATCGGCATTAATTGCTCTGAATTGACCAATGGTGCCATCGGTTGGAGCTTGATGTACTACAAATATGGTATTGCCTTCGCGCATCATTAGGGCTTTCATCTTAAACGCTTCAACGCTTAAGCTGGCCTTAATCTGGTCGGCAGTATACTTGCCGCCAGTTTCCTTTGCAGCAATTTTTACTATCTCTTCTTCAGATAGCTTTTTCTTTTTTGAATCAACAAACGAGGACATTACTCAGTAATGTTTTTTGCTCGAGCAGCCAGTGCTTCCTCTACAGCTTTTTGAAAAGCTGGGTTTACCTCATCTTTGTCATGCTTAGCCAAAATTGCCTCGGCTGCAGCTTGTTCATTGAGGTACTTCATTGTTTGTAAACCGTGCATTTTTGGTTCCTTTTTATTAAGTGCTTCTATATACACTAATACGCGTAATAGCGTATTTGCGCCCTAAATCAATGACTTGGGCCGTTAATTATTTCGGTAAAAGCCTTGGCCCATTCTTGCCAAGTTTCAAACTCTGCGGCTACCGGAACTGGGTAAGCAGCAAAGGTAGACATTGAGGCAATGTTATCTGCACCGGCTCTCCAATTCTCTTCTGGGGCAAACATGATAGGCTCACGCCCGTAGTAAATTGCTAGGTTGCCGTTAAAGTCTTCCCAGCTCATGTAGTCTGGAACGATAGGGAAAAACTTTTGAACTGAGTGAATCACGCCGGCCATGATTATGGTCTTTCGTCACCAAATTCACAAGTAATGAGGTTACGACCCATCTCGTAGTTACCGTTAATGGTGTTTGATACAAACTGCAGGCGAACTAAACGATGCTCTACACGCAAATCAATCTTGCCAGTATCTGGGTCAAAATAGTAAGGACCAGAATTTTCTTCAAACGGACCAGAGGCAAACTTACGACCTAAAATGGTCATGGCCATGGTACCAGCTTGCAAGAAGTTTGGCTCAACACGGCGCAAGTGCATGCGGCGATTAATACCCTGCAAAGCATCTTGGCTTGGGTTACCAGTTAACCAGCTAACGTCACTGGTAGTAACACTGGAGTACACAGCAGTTTCACCCAATAAATTAATTTGGTTTAGACCATATTCATGCTGCCAAATGTTAAATCCACCTTCAATAAAATAAATATTTTGTCCGGGTACGGGCGCTGTTGGAAAATTTTCTGCAATAGTAACCAACGTAACACCCGGTGTGCCAATGGTCGTGTTGTAAATGTTTGTACTAGCTGTAACAACATAGGTTTGATTAAACGACGCAGGACCCGTTACAAAAGATACGGATGTACCAGGGTTAAAGTCAAACGTACGATCACCGTACAAATAAAATTGATTTTGTGTTGGTGCGGGTAAACTTGCGGGGTGAGCAATAATTTTGCTTGGCTCACCGTTGATTGGCAAGTAATTCCAGTCCGCCCAAATAGGTGTTGGGAAAATTTCAGTGGTGTAACCACAAGAACGCTGCGCACCTACTGCAGAACCAGCATCGTACCAGAGCTTATCTTTTACGTTATAGATGATTGCGTCTGTGCACTCTGTTGCTGTGCCGCGTGGATAAAAGAACCAAATCTCGTTGTAGCGTGGAATCTTAGTAGCCCACACTTTTTGGCGTTGTTCGTAGTTAATGTTATCAAATAACCAGTTTACGTTCTTATCATTTGGAAGGACAGTTACTTGTCCATTATACGCATAGAACCGGTCAACACCGAGCCAGAAGAATACGCCATCCATTTCAACCACGGCGTTAGACGACATGATGGAGATTTGGCTAGAAATAATATCATACGACCAATAGGTCGATGGTATTGCGCCAGCGGTTGCGCCAGCGGAGTTAAATGACACCCGAATGAGGGAGTCAGTTGCCCAGAACAAACCGGATGGCGAGTTAGTACCGCCGCGCATTGGCATGCCCTTGACAATCTTAGACGAGGCTACGTTTACTTGGTTGGCTAATGGGCCGTTCCAGTCATAAAAACTCTGTTGATTGTATATGCCACTGACGTTATTGTTTGCAATAAAGCCGTGTGAACCGTACACAAAAATAAATGGATACAATACGCACACACCACCATCTACGCTAATTGGCTTGTATGTTGGATTGGCGCCGGCGCTATCTGATAAACCAGTAAAGCTCCAGGTGTTGTTTGCATCGGGCGTGATAGGACCAACAAGAACTTGAGTCGGAACGCCGTTGTCAATGTTTGCCAAGTTTTTACCTGGGTGCGCAAAGATTGCTAGGTCACCACCCAATGGGCTAAACTGGGAATCAAACTGCCACGTAATTGTGTAGTTACCAACCGATGGATCTGTTTGAAGATCTGGGTCACCTGTAAACACTGGGGTGTTGTTTAGCCAGACAGTTGTTGGTGTACCAGATAATGTACCTGTAAAGTTTACAGTCGTATTTGGGGATGTATATGTTGCTGTAGTTGTGGTATAAGTTACAGGTGATGTTTGACTAAAAATAACTTTAGTGCCTGTTGGAAATTGTGCAGTTACATTACCAGCAATTGTAAAAGAGCTACTAGTATGTGATACTAAAGTAAATGGTACCGTACCGGGTAAAATATTAACCGTGAATGGGCCGCTACCAGTGGCGTAGGTAGAGCCGGTGGTGAAAACGTCTAGTTCTTGGTAGTTACCAGCAAAGATGTAGTTTACGCCGTTGTATGGCTGTGCAACCATACCGCGATAAATACCAACTTGGCTTTGAAAGATTGAGCGATACCCGCCAATTTTCTTAGCATCACCGCGCTGAAAGCGGCACCACACACCGTCGGTGTATTGGTCGTTTTGAAATACCGTACCATCTCGTTTAATCCCTGGCGGAATTGCAAGGGAATAAATTGAGGTGTATTGTGAGGTATCTTGCTGAGTATTATCAGCTGCCATTAAAACGCCCCGCCGCTAATTAACTCTGCATTTAACTCTGCGTTAACTGTCACTAGGGGTTGTGATGGGTTTGAATTATCTATGCGAATCAATTCAGTAGAATTAGCAGACAAACCTAAAATACTGGTACCGTCTAAGTACATGCCTGTGTGGGTGTCGTTATTAAACGAAAACGCTGGCAGTGCAGCAGTTCCATTAGCGGCGTAAAAAAGGCCCACCGTTGATGTTGTCAAAGGATATAAATTTGAGCCGTCACTTAACATTGTCACAATAGAACCAGCGGACAATACAAATGGTGTTTGTGAACTGCCTTGATTTTGGAATGTAATGTTGTAGCCGGTTTGATTGGTGTTATTAACCAGAATATAAATTTGGGTAATAGCAGGCAATGTCACTGCCAAGGTTGCTGTACGGGTTCCAGACTGCGCGATGTATGTCTGAATGATTGGTGCAAACTTAGTTAAATTAAAGGTGTTGCCAGGGATAGCATCAACGTCATAAGTTGCCGCAGTAAACGAGGTAACTTGTGGGTTTGCTAAACCAACAGTAATAAATCCTGCAGAGTTTGGATCATATAGAATATAGCCAGAGTCACCGGGGTTTACGTTAACGCTGGTTTGGCCATTAAGTAAATCTGGAGATGTTGGAGTAATAGCTAATGTGCCAGTACCATTATTTCTAAATCCAATGTACCAGCCTGTAGATAAATTTGAAATTGCTGGTAGAATAAATGTGCCTGCACCGCCGTTCCAAACGAATGTAGCTGCGCGGCTCATATCGTTAAGCGTTGGTGTAGATGTAATGTCAACTGGATTTTGAGTTGTTGCTAACTTGCCATTAACTGTTGTTAAACCAGCGCCAGCCAATGTAGCTGCATCGGCGTATGATGTGCCAGCTGCAAAGGTTACGTTATTCCACGTACCAGCGGTAGTGGAGTTATTAACCAAATAAAAATATTTGGAAATACCAACAGGAACAGTAACACTAGCACCCCCTAAAAAGTCAGTAATTACAAATGGGAACGCGCCCAAGTTACGGAACAGAATGTCCGCGCCCAATGTGCCTTGATTACCTGCAGGTAGCGCAATTGTTAACCCGCTAGTAGAGGCAACACAGTCAATAATGCGCGCGGCTGGGTTCTCAGAACCATTAACAGTTGATGGCCAATTTAATGATGTACTTGCGCTAAATGCTAAAGCAAAATAGGATACATCTGTTTGGGTGACAACAGTGCCTGTAAAAGGTGAGACGTAAACGGGTGTAGTCATATATTAAGGCTCTTGTATAGTGGTGTTACGATCAATCCGACGAGAATTATCTTCTTTTTTCAACGCGCCAATTGCATCAGTGTAATATTGCTTCCAAACTGGTAACTTGTCCAAGGCTTTCAAATAACCTTGAGCTTGTAATAGTGTACCGTAAAGCATTGCTTGCGGTGCGATGGCGGTCCACAGATTTTGTTGGTTAGACGCATCTAACGGCTGAATCTCAGCGTAGTAAATAATTTCTACTGGATATGACTGATTCGGCGCCGGTGCAAAGTTCCAGTTGTTAAAGTCATAATCAGCGTAATAAACAGGCTGACCACCAGATGATTCTGAAAGATATTGAGCAACATAATCTTGGCTACGTAGCAATACAGGTTGTCCATTTACTTTCATGGACACTGTCTTGCGCCAACGTGACGGCTTGTTCAAAATGGTTTGATTTGTAGCTAAGTTAGTTTCTACAACAATTAATTGTAGATATGTTTTAAGCTCAGCCGCAATAGATGATTCAGCTAATGCAATCAGATTAGGAATCTGCGCAATAAAGTCTGCGTCATTTCTTTCCATGTACTGTTGTACATTTAGAACGAGGCTATCATAGGTCATAATTACTGACATTTAATTACCTCGTATAATAAGAAATATTGGGTTGGAAATAGATAGGTGACTTGTCACGGTCCTCTTCACTAGCTTGTAAAAATGCTCTTTGTGCTTGAGCTTCCAAATACTGGATACGCTGCAAGTCAACGCCAGGTAACTGCATTGCCATAGAGTGCGATAACTGTTTTTGAACACAGTTAATCCAACGGTCTGGCACATAGATTTGGTTTGTTAAAGACCCAACGTCTTGCATTTGGACTTCCACAATCAGTTGGAACATTTGAAAATCGTTGTTTGGAACGGGCCATAAGTACATTGATGGCTCAATAGTACGGTCAAACCAATATTGCAGTGAGCGAACAGATGGGAACTGTTTGTTTGGGAGATTCCAGTAATCGTCGCGGTTTAAGCGCGCTAGTGGAATCACTTGCTGGCTTGTAGAGAAAACAATTTGACGAATGGAGAATGTTGGCGCTACTGTCTCGCGCAGGCGATAGTAAAGATACGGCGGCGTTGTAGAAATGTTAAAATACTTCCACTCTCTATCTGCCAGTGTAGTTGCCGGGAACTGTTGGATTGTTGTCCAATGAATTCCATCGTTACTTGCCTCGTAGGCAAAGTTGTATGTAGTTGTGCCACCAGTTGCGTTGTAGCCGTTAAAGCCAACATAAAACACTGGGTTTGAACCTTGGTATTCTAAACCAAACCAGTTTTCACCGACGGTAGAGGTAGATACTAGGTCCAGGTTTTGCGCAAATACAGCTGGAGACTCTGGATTGTCAGCCGGCAAATATTGGGCAGCTGATGAGTTGATGATGTAAACCCAATTTGATTCCCGTACGTCAATAACAGTTTTAGGCAGGACTAATTGTTGCTGAGCTGTTAAGGCGCCATACAGTTGGTTTTCTAATAGCCAAAGGTTAACGCCAAGGTTTGATAAGTTTTGTAGGTTGTAAAACAAAGCCTGCTTTGCCGCGCCGATAAGTTCAGGCGTCATCTCTTCTGCTGTCTTACCAGCGTCACGAAATGCGTAGGAAATTAGTTGGTCAACATTGACCGTTGTGTTGCCAGTGGTTCCACTATAAGCCATATTAACGCCCTCTTCCGGCTGCTCGCTTAGTTACTTTTTGGGGTAGGTTAGGTTTTGCTTTGCCAGACGCAACAAATTCCTTGCCAACCTTTTTAGGGATGCCAAGGGTTGATTTACCGGCAGCAGCCGCGTACATAGCGGCCTGCTGATCTTTAGACTTAATCGGCATTAGCTACAAGTTCCGCCAGTGTTTAGCTTTTTAACTTTGCCGCCCTTTTTCTGGGCTGGCATTGGGACGCCTTGGGGTGCAGGCATTGCAGCTGGGGCTGGAGTAGGGGCAGGCTGTAACTGTTGACCGGCACTAGCTAGGCCAGTAGCCATTTGCTCTGCAGGGCCCATAGGGGCACCGGAAGCGCGTTGGAGTTGTTTGGCACGTAGGTACTTAGCTTCGTTCTGACGAGCAATAGCGTTTTGCTGCGGTGTGCCCATGATGTTGTTTTTGAGTGTGTCCAAAATACCGCCGTCAGCCATCTTCTTAATGGAGCCGCCTTTTTTGTACTTGTTTGGACCACCTTTAGCACCAGAGGCCGCATTGGCAGACTTACCGGACTCTTTGCTCTTGATGTATGGGTCTTTATGACCAGAAGCACCAACGGTTTTGGCGCCTACATCTTTGCCTTTTGTTGTAGCTTTAGATGGGGCTGCAGCTTTACCTGGCTTGATGTCTTTTGTTTTTTGAATGTTGTCTAGGTCACCGGCAGATTTTTTGGCTTCGTATACGTTTGTTACAGAGCCGCCAGTTTTGTATTTTTTAACGGTGCCAGTTGCTTTTTTAGCGCGGCCACCTTTTTTCAATGCAGACAGATCGGTCTTTTCACCATCGTGCTGCTGGGAGTCGTGCATACCAAAGGCTTTTTTAACTACCTTTTTGTCCTGGGCGATGTCAGCAGATTCTACTGACTTACGGTCGCGCTTGGTGAAGTTTTCAACTTGGCGCTGAATAGCGCCACCTTCTTTAAAGCAGGCGATTTGTTTTGGTAATTTTTTAAAGCCGTCCATGGTAATTCCTCGAGGTTATTGGGTTGTAAGGGTGATCAATCCCTTATATCTACTAATACGTCAAAAAGGGCTAAATCGCCCCTAAGAATAGGTCTCTTTCGCGTTTTCTGCGGTTTGTTAGCACTGCCGGTTTGTTCCACATCAAGATGGCGTCAGCGGCACCTTGCAGGTCATTTTCATTGATTTTTTTAACTACAGTAGACTTGGCAAAGTTAGTGCCACCAATATTAAAGCATAGGCTGTATAGAGCGTCAAATTGGTGTTGGCTAAGGGGTACCTTCACCGAGGTCTCTACGGCCTCGCTACACCACTTTAAATCGTGTTTAAGAAGGTCTTTGACTTCTTGGTCAGATAGGGTTGCGTTGATGAGGTGCTGTTCATCTGCTTTAATGAGATGACCTACACCAATTGTCCATAGACCTTTTGAGTCTTTGTACGCCTTATTGCGAGAACCTTCTTCTTTGGTAATAAAGTCTAATGTGGACTCTGCGATTGCCATGATGTTTTCTTCTAAATGCGTGTAGTTATTGGTAAAGTGGATTACTGCAAAACTGCCTAATAGCCAAAGAGCTATAGTGATAATTCTTTTCATTTGGGCTCCTTATTGGGGGAGTCATTCTTCTTTAGATCCGATTTTGATGCCTGCGACAAGGCCAACAAAGGCCCCCACGATCATTTGAAAGGCGGGTGTGATGGCTTTAAATATTTCGGTATTGTCCACCTTTTCGTTAAAAAGGCCTAAAAGCAAAACTATAACCATGGATAAAAGAATAACGGTAAGGGTGATCGTAGCTGTAAGGGTTACGTAAGCCGTTAACTTATCTTTGGTCATTTTAACGAGTCGTACTGTTGGTAGCAGGCGTTGAGGGCTGTTCGCAAGATGTCGGCTCGGGCAGCTTCCCGCTCAAGAAAAGTTGCATCCTCGGCAGAAAGGGACAGCCCAGTTCCACCTTGTCCATTTGCGGCGTCTTGGGCGCGACTGGGACGGCTGCGCAGCTGCACAAGAGCATCAGCGAGGCTGTTATTGATAGCAGCAATTTGAGCATCTTTTTCTTTCCTTATTTGGTCGGCGGCTGCTTGGTGTTTTTCTTGGAGCGTTTGGGTGAGGGCTTGTTGGCTCGCCTTGTAGCGATCGAATCTCGCAGCTTCCAAGCTAAAGCCAGTATAGCCAGCCAGAAATAAAAGTGCAGCAAATAATCCAATTTTGACATAAGTAAGTACCGGTAAAGGAAACATTATCTGAAACCGCTTATCCTCGGAGAAAAAACAAAAGTAGCTTGCCAAGGATCTGGTTTAGGATAAACGTTATTATCCACCAAGCCCCTAATATTCCAGCCCAAATTAATGTAAATACACCGAGAGCTAGAAAAAATCCGCTTAACGCAAGTGAATTGAAAGAGTCCATTAGCATGAACCAAGCACCAGCCTTCTTTCGCATTATCATTGTCCTTAATCGTTGGGTCGCCAGCAACAGTCGTTGTGTATGGGGCAACTAAGTTACGAAGCGCAAAGGCATACGCTGGGTTGCGCCAGAGCCACTTTACCTTAGACCAGTAGCTTGGCGGGTTGTTGGCTTGGAACGTAGCGTCGCCATCTAGGCTGTTGTCTGGTGTCTGGAACCAAGACAGCCACTTGGGTAGGCGTGGGCCCGGACCCCAGTAGGAATGGTTATCATTCCAGCCGTCTTGCGTTGATGCAAAGATTGGTAGGATGGGGGCTAGGATCACGGCAAGCAGCGTGATCAGCAGGCTGATGGGCACTAAGAGCAGGTAGATGATGTAGATCATTCTGGTTCCGATTTTTGTTTCATGGCCACACTGGCGCCGCCGGCGGCTGAGACGATGCCAAGGGACTCGGCAAGTTCACGGATGCTGACAGTGTTGTGCATCACCTCATAGAAGGCTAGGGCGATGATCGCAACCATGCTGACTAGCCAAGTCACCCGGCCGATGTCGTAGGTTGCGTTGTCTTTGCCGGTGAGGAGTTGGCGCAGAACTTCGTTCATTTTTGCATGCGGTCTAGTTTGTCTTCTAGGCGGTGCAGGGCCTTTAGCACCTCTTCCCAGCGGTCTGAGAAGTCGTCCTTGTGCATGTAGTTCTCAGCAAGGTGGGTGCGCAGGTCGTGCAGGTCTATTTTAAGTGACTGGACAGCCGTCCAGAGCTCCTTTAAGAACCAACCAATTGCCACAAAGACAAGCGGCAGTATCATGTTAAAAAATGCTTGGAAGTCCATTGAGGGCTCTTTCTTACTTTATAGCGTTTTCAAATGGGGTTAAGTCGTTAGAGCCATAATATTCTGCACCTTTTGCTAATTGCAACTCTAAATGCGCTTTATTGCGAGCTACACAATCTGCCCAATCAGCATCAGTCATATCGGCAGGTTTTCCAGCTTCTAATAAAGCAACGCTATCTAATGCGGCTTTATAGTCTTGTGCTACTTGTTGTTCTTTAGTTAATTCCATTTTTATGCTCCTAGTTTAGCTTCTAATGCGGTTACTTTTGCGTTAAGTTCTTGGATTGCGGCAACTAGCAACGGAATTACATTATCGTAATTTACTCCCATGTATTGTTTATTGCCGTCTTTATCTGTTTCGCTTTCAGGCACAACAACTACTTCAGGAAGAACTTTTAATAAATCTTGAGCAATTAAACCTACTTGTGGTTTAGCAGATTCATCAGCTTTCCAAGTATAAGTTGCAGCACGAAGCTGTAAAACTTTATCAAGCGCATTAGTAATTTCACCAGTAATATTTTTTAAACGCTCATCGGATGAATTTGTCCAAGATGTTCCGTTTGTGCTTACATAAGGGCCTTGTGTTACACTAAATGTATTGCCTGCTGTTCCAGAACTTGCTGTAAAAGTTTGTATTCCAGTTGTTGAAAAAGTTATTCCTGATACAGCAGCTCCTGTTACAGCATAAATATAATTTGTTCCATTAAAGTAAGCTGCGTTAATTGTTCTAATACTGTCTGACCTAGCCCAAATAGAGCCAAAATTACCGCTAGTTCCACCAGCTCCAGCAGTAGTCATTTGCAATACTTGAGCGCCAGATTCCCATGACGCTGGATTTGTTCCTAATCCAACATTTCCGCTTCCGTTAATAATCTGCCGTGGATTACCAGCACCATCAGATAACACAATGTAGTTACTTGCTGTGCGGATGTCTAGACCGCCTTGGTTGCCTGAATAGCCGCCAAGAATAGTATTATATGAACCTGTTGTTACAGAAGCGCCAGCGTTATCACCAAATAATTGATTAAATGTTCCAGTTGTGATACCGTATCCAGCTTCAAATCCAAATGCTTGGTTTCTGCCTGTGGTTTGATTATAAAGAACTTGTTGTCCAAAACCTGTGCTGTAACTACCAGTCGTGTTGTTGTATCCAGCTTGATAACCAACAAAAGTAAAATCATGACCAGTAGTATTACTATACCCAGCTTGAAATCCTACTGCGGTGTTGTTTGAAGCAGTTGTATTATTTTGTAAAGAACCTAAACCAACAGCTGTATTGCTTGCACCAGTTGTATTTGAATACAAAGCAACAGAACCTACGGCAGTATTAAAGTTTGCTGTTGTGTTTGCATACAATGATCTTTCACCAATAGCTGTATTTCCAGCACCGCTTGAATTAGTATAGCCAGCAGTATTTCCAAAAAACGAATTAGAGGCGGCAGTATTTGAATACCCAGCTTGATAACCTACTGCTGTGTTATTAGAAGCTGTGGTATTTGATGTAAGGGCAAATCTTCCTACTGCCACATTGTAAGAGCCAGTTGTATTTGCACCTAAAGTATTACCACCAAATGCGGAATTATCTGCGCCAGTAGTATTAGCCCCTAATGCAGAAGCACCAAAAGCAGCATGAACTTGTCCTGTAGTATTTGCATTAAGTGCAGAAGTTCCAAAAGCACAATTAAATGCACCAGTAGTATTACTATACCCAGCCTGATAACCTACTGCTGTGTTATTAGATGCGGTGGTGTTATTTAAAAGCGCAGAGTAACCTAATGCCACATTTGATGTACCTGTTGTATTTAAACCTAAAGCTGTATAACCAACACCAGTATTGCTTGAAGCGGTATTAGCACTTAAAGCTTGATGACCTACTGCCACATTGTTTGTGCCTGATAAATTAGATTGTAATGTTTGATAACCTAAAGCAGTATTTTGATAGCCTGAAGTATTTAATTTCAATGCTTGTGAACCTACTGCCACATTCACATAACCAGTTGTTTTTGCGTTTAATGCTTGATAACCAATCGCAGTATCACCTGAATCACCAATGGTGTTTGAAGCTAAAGCACTAACACCAAAAACTGTGCAAGTTGCACCAGCTTGTGCACCCTTACCAACAGTAAGACCTGATATAGAAGCATCATTAGCTAAAGTTAATGTAGTGCCGTTAAAGGTCATATTGGCAGATGTAGACAAACCGCCTGTACCATTTCCGTACAATACTTGGCCAGTAGTAAATGAGGTTTGACCTGTACCACCACCAGATACCCCTAGAGTACCCCAAGAAGGTGCAGCAGATGCTCCACCAGAAATAAATGCTTGCCCAGATGTACCATAAGAAACAGTAGCAGTTGGACCAATACCGAACTGACCAGATGTACCAATTACAAAACGACCAGCACCTCCATTCCATAAACTTAATGGTAGATAAGTGCCCGTGCCGTTAATACCAGATACTAATTGAACATCTGTAGAGCCATTAGTGGCAATTAAAATCTTAGATGCGTTAGTTGGATCGGCAGCATTAGTGGCTTGCCATGAAGCGGCTGTACTTGTGCCATTAGGCAAAGCATAAATGCCAGTAGAAGCGTTGGTTGTGCTTGTTTGGAATGCTGTACGGGAAGCAAACGTGGCGTTACTAAAATCACCAAGAATGCGACCAGATGTGCCAGTGAATGTTAGGTTTCCACCTGTGCCAAGGTTACTTGCTGTTAACGTTGTGCCGTTCCAAGTAAAGTTGGCAGAAGCGCCAAACACGCCGCTGTTGTTAAATTGAACTTGTGTGTTGGATCCTGCAGGGCCAGTAGCTGTAGCTTTAGAAGCCAATAACTGAACAGCACCGCCGTTGTCTTTGTAATACAGTTTGCCGTCAGTAATGTTAATAGCCAACTCACCATTGACCAGATTTGCTGGTGACGGTGCGTTGCTTGCTGTTGCGCTGTAATATAATGCTATTGGTGTGTAACCGCTTTGTGCCATTTAGAATGTGCCTCCTGCTATGCCAGCTGTAATGGCATTAGTTGATCCGTTGTAAGTAAGTGAACTATTCACTAAAACTGGGTTGTTACCCGTTGTTGCTGTCAAGAATGCTAAATAGTTTGTAGTGCCAGAACCCGTGCTTGTTGCCACGTTGGTAGCATTAGTTGCCGTTGTGGCTGTTGCTGCGTTACCGCCGATAGACAAGCCAGATGCTGTACCTGTAATATTGGTACCCACCAATGTGCTTGGTGTGCCCAAGTTTGGTGTTACCAAAGTTGGCGATGTGGCTAATACTACGTTACCAGAGCCGGTTGTTGCGGTACTAGATGCCGCAGTAAGTTGGCCTTGTGCGTTAACTGTAAAGTTACCAAGGGTGTAGCTACCAGCGCTAACCGCTGTGTTGGTGATACTGAAAGTGTTGCCAGTGAGTGTAAGACCAGTACCCGCAACATAGGTGTTTGCGCCAGAGAACTGTACCCAAGTAACCGCCGTAACACCCAGTGTGCCACCCGGATCGGATGTACATACCCAACCAGTATCGGCTTGAGTTGTACCCTCTTCGACAAACACATAAGCTGAAACCAATTGGTTCCAAGTGTTGGCATCCGATGAGCGGCTCCATGCGCCAGAGGCAGATACATAGATGCCGTTTTGGGCCGGTGCTGATTGGTTTTTAACCAACACACGGCTAGATGATGTAGTAACACCGTCAATTGTCTGCTCGCCAGACAGCGTGATGTTTGCTGTAGTGGCGACTAACACTGGGGCCTTGGTGCTCAAGCCTTGTGCCACAGAGTCAACGTACTGCTTGGTTGCTAACTGCAGTGCGCTAACTGGGTCTTGCGTTACGGTGACGCTTGTAAGGCCAGCCAGTGTGAGTGATGTGGCGCCCAACGCAATGTTGGTCGTGCCAATGGTCAGTGAGCTGTTTGCCAACTGGGCGTTGGTAATGGTACCGCTCAAAGAGGTCGTAGGAATCGTTGTAGAGGCCGTAGCAGCGCCCGCACCGTTAGCATATAGGTAACCAGTCAAGCCGCCAACAGAAAGGCTGTTAAGGGTTGCTAAACCGGTTGTAGATAGTGTTGTAAATGCGCCGGTAGATGGTGTTGATGCGCCGATTGTGGTGCCATTAATTGAGCCGCCAGTGATTGTTACCGAGCTAAATGTACCAGACGCAGCACCCTTGCTGGCAATCACTTGAACGGCGTTGGTGTTGTCCTTATAGTACAGCTTGCCGTCGGTAACGTTAATCGCCAGCTCAGAACCAGAGGAGCTGTTGGTTAGGTTAGCCGCAGACGGCGCATTAGACGCTGTCGTGGAGCTGTATATTAGTATGGGGGTATAGCCTGACTGTGCCATTTAATTACCTTAAAATATTCCGCCGCCGATGCCGGTTGTTGCGGTAACGATTGGAGTTGTCAGTGTGCCAGCTCCGGGGTTAAACTGTAGTTGTGTAGATGCTACGTATTCTGTTGTTGGTGTGCCGCTGATTACATCTGTAAAAATAGGGTAGCGTACTGCGTTGGTGCTGTTGTCGTTTGCAATCGTGGCGCCACCAGCGCCCGGTTGCCCCCCTGGAATACCAAAGTTAAACACCGCATTTTGCGTCGTGCCAACGTTTGTTACGGTAGGGCTGTTACCATACGGCAGCGTCGTTGCGGTGCCAGCGGTTACGTTTGCTGACGCACCTTGCGGGCCAGTGGGGCCTTGTGGGCCAACTGGGCCTTGTGAGCCAATTACGTTACCCAGATCAATTGTCGAGCCGTTTGTTTCAGTTAAAATTAAATGGCCTGAGCCATTAATTGTTGCTGCTGTGAACCCAGGTATTGGGCCTGTTACAGATGATGTGCCATCCGTGTAATAGAAAATTAAATCATAATTACCAAGTAAAGAAACTGAAGTAATTAGTTTTCCGGGTGAGACAGCATTAGCAATGTTAGAGATTAACGTTTGCTTTGATACTCCACCTTGTACTACTACCGTTACCTCGTTGCCAGTTAGGCTTGTGGCGACCGGTAGGTTGGTTATCGGCTGATTTGACATGTTTTCTTATGTATAAGTAAATCCACCATGGGCAGTTGATGTGCCAAATGGGGAAATTACAGTCACATCTGCTAGACCTGCCATGTATGCTGGAGTAATAGCTGATATTTGGATTGAGCTAATAAGGGTAAATGCGGCTGGTATGCCAGCAAATTTTACGGTGTCCACGCCCGTAAGATTATTACCGTTAATTAACACGTGTGTGCCACCTGTGTGGGATCCTGTGTTAGGGCTAACTGATCCAATTACCGGATTTAAACTCATTGTAGAATACGGTGAGTTGTTTGTGTAAGACAAATCTCCAGTATCTCCACCAACGGGTGGTGTACCTTGAATAAAGATTGAATCTGGCCCTTCAGTAAATCCGCCAGGTAATGTTATTTCGGTTGGTTGCAACGCAACTGATACGTCTGGTCTAGGAAAACGTAGTGCAATATTTTCTGTTTGTAGTGCCGGTAAACGCCAAGGATCAAAATTATCTTTGTCTTCAGCGCATACTCTCATCCCTGGGAAATTGGGATCTGGCATTAAATCGACATACGGAAACTTCCTATTGCAGCGGTCACAGACCGCTACAGATAGGACAGAATTTCCGCGAGTGTCAAGATAAACAGGCATTTATTGCCTTAAATTGCTGATGCTAGTGCTTGACCGTCATTTTGAATCAAAAAGCCTTCAATATAGGCGGCAACGTGTTGCGAAGAGCTATCGCTTGTTGAAAAAGCAAAAGTTAAATCTGCTTTTTGTTGAAACACATTTGGTGCATAACGGTGTACATCCACGAACAATGTAAAGCTAATTTGCGCGGTAGAAAGATTAATACCGTTTGTGGAATTAGTCAAATTGTAGAAAATGTATACATTGCTAGATAAGCTGCTACCAGACCAAGCATTAATACGGTTAAGGTAAAATGTGTAACCATTTGGTACAGTGTACACTGTCATTTGGCTACGACCTAAACCCGGGTTAATCTGAGCGTAAGTTGTACCACCGTTTGAAACAGTAATTGTTCCAACGTTGCTAACTTGACCAGAAGCTACGGCAGTCATAACTATGCTATTAATACGCAAAAATTTATTAACTGTAGTTACGCCAGTTGTACCATTTAATGCTACAACTTCGGTTAACTGATTGTAGTTAGCATCAAGACCATTGATAGTTACTTTTGCTGGGCTTGCATCTGTTGCAGATGAACTAGCCACAGTCATGGTCAAAGCGGTGCTAGGGAATGTATATGCTGTTGCATTTTCCCATAATGGGATTGACGTGCCTGCCACTGCAGCATTGTAACCATTAATATTAACTACTGTGTGACCCATAATTTGGTTACGGGAAACTTGTAAGTCAAACGGTTCTGTGCGACCAACTTTGGTAACAGATTCGATTGCTGCCGGAATGTTTTGTAGATTTGTTACTAGATTCGATGCCATAATTAATTTCCTTTTAAGTTAATGCGGGGGCCAAAGCCCCCGAGGCAATTAATTAGTTGTTTGTGTAGCCAGAACCGTAAGCAGTGATAGAACCATCAACGTTGCGGGCTGTGTAAGATACATCAAATGTACCAGCCAAAGAACCGCTTGACAATGTTGTTACTGAAGCTGCTGTGAAAGTCAAAGTAGCGTCGAGTGTACCAATGTTGTTGAGGATAGCTGCAACGGCTGCAGATGCTACAAAAGCAATAGCGATAACACCGCCGGCTGCTGTTGGGGTGATTGTGCCTAATGTTGTAGTTGTTACAGCACCAGTTGTTGGGTTTGTTTGAGCGATTGCTACAGTGATAACACCACCAACTAAACCACCAGCGGCGGCAGTTTGGAACAGGCGAATGTTAGAGATTTGTGCGCCGGCTGGCAATACAAATGGGGTTGGAGTTGTTTGACCAACATCAGCAGTAGTAAATACTGTTGCTGTACCGGTTGTACCAGTGATTGGGTTTGTGATGTAGCTTTGTTGTGTGCAAGATACTGCGCCAGTGTTGTCTGGGGCGATTGTACCGTTGTTTGTTGGGTTATTGCGTTTGAATACGCGAATTGGGCCTGTGAATGTGCTTGACATTTTATTTCCTTAATCTCAGTGGGTATCCCAAGCTGTCTCTGAGTGCGTCTACCGGGAAGTTTCGGTCGTCAGAATGGGATAATTCTTCCTATACTTACTAATACGCTAATTCTTTCAAAAGCGCCCCAAAAAGCAAAAAACCCACCTTGTGGGTGGGTTTTTTGTATTTCGAGAGGTTTGGATTACAAACCAGCTGTACCGAAAATGTTACGTGCATCATGCCAACCGGTCGCATAGCGCTCAGTTGCTTTATAACGCATAGAATCAGTTTCGAAATCGCCTTCCATGGATTTCTCCATTGGACGACGCATAACGAGCATGAGACCATTTTCTGCATCAGTCTGTACCCACCAAGCCTTAGAAGAGCTCAAACGAGTAACAACGTGTGTGCCTTTTGGCAACATACCTGTTGACTTGATTGGGTTCAAATCGTTGTCGGCTGTACCAGAACGGAGAACAGATTTCAGAATTACTTCTGACTGGAACTCGAGTGCTGGAGGTACAACTAATTGCTCAGCTTTCAAGCGGATACGCTTACCGTTGTTGTCTACTGCAGAGCGGATCTGGATGAGCATTTGCTCAACAGAAGTTTGGCTCAATGAAGCAGCTGTAGATAACTGGTTAGAGTAAGAACCGCCGTTAGCGATTGGGTGAGCTGTGTTGATCAATGTAACGCCATCGCCACCTGTGTAGCCAGTTGTGAACGCGAAGTTCAACAAGTTAGCGCACAAAGTTTCTTTAGTTTCAATCATAGACTGAGCTAAATGTTTTGCGAAAGTGCTGCCGATACGGATGTGATCGCCGTCTTCCATCAAAACTTTGGTCAAGGCGTATGCCAAGCCATAGATTTGGTAGATGAAACGTGTGATATACAACGTACCACCTTGATCGTAGCTAACTGGAGTGCCATCAGGCATTGCAGGAGCTGCGTTCATACCGAAGAGCATTACTTCTTCATGGTAGTTACGTGGGATACCCTGGATCTGTTCAACAAATCCTTTCCATTCGTCAGCGCGTTGTTCATAAACGCCATCAAAGACTTCGTTGATAATCGGTTCGACTACCGCACGAAAGTCGGTACTACGCATTGGGGTTGCCATTGCTTATTCCTTTCGTATTAGATCGATACCGCTGGGGCAGCGAATGTATTGTTAGCGATTACAACTTGAACGATTGTGTAAGCATCGCCCCAAGCGTTTGTAACGCCTGCTGGGTATGCTACTTCACGACCGAGACCAACAACGCGAACTTGACCTTGAGCGCCTGAAGCAACTGGAGTTGCCAAAAGAGCTGTAGTGGAGAAGCCTGCACCGCCTGTACCGATTGTGTAACCGTCAGTCACCAAAGAACCTGCTGTAGTATCAAAGTTGTACTCTGTACCAATAGCTGCTGTGCTTACTGAACCATTGCACTGAATTTCATATACAAGAGCTGGGTCTTGGAAAATCCAGAAAACGATTTGTGTAGCAGCTGCCAATGATGTAGCTGTGATTGATTTGCCTAATGTACGACGACCTTCAGCGGTTGTATATTCTACACCGTCGAAAGAGCCATAAACCTTGCCAGAAGCGGCAGTTTGGTTAGCGATTGTTAATTGACCTGAAGATGTCAACGCTACTGGAGTGTACTGGTAAAACGCCACTTGGGCACCAGACAAAGAGTAGGGGGCTGTGTATGAAGCACCGTTTGTAGTGTAGCTGTTTGTTCCAACGAATGGAACAGAACGGTCAAGACCACTTGGGTGATACGCAGGCTTCAGACCAAAGGGTTGAAATACTGTAGACATAGTCTATTTTTCCTTTGTTTTTGAAGAATGTTAAGAGAAACGAACATTTTTGTTATTCGCCTTTGCGGTTTCTTTTTCCATTTCCAAAAGACCACCTTCGAGAACTGAACGTCCACCTTTATTACCTTGCGCTGTGTCGCGAACCTGCGCTGTAATATTGCGTTGGTGTTCAAGCGGATCCTCCAGATGGAGCATACGCATTACTTCTTGATAGATATCTTCTGGTAATTTAAAAAGTACCATTTCGTTACAACTAACACAGCCTTCAAACTTGCCTGAATTCATCTTGCCTAGTCCTTCAAAGCCTATTCCTAATTCTGAGGCTTTAACTGGCTCATAACCCAATGCCATACGTTTGTCGATACTGTCGTAAGTATTGGTTGTTGATAACCAACACAAGTGCATTCCAGGGATAATGCCACCTGGAAGTTCGGGCAACGCACTATTTGCCCACTTGTCTCTAAACGCATCAAGGCGTTCACGACGTGCAATGTCATCTGGAGCGGCCGTTGTAGTCCGCTCAATTACTTCTTGAACTCGATCGGCTAAGCGATCATCTAAGTCCCGTTTAATTCTTGTATTTGCCATGATAATTATTCCTTATTAGCGCGGTCATACGAGGCGTATGCGCGGATCATTTTGTTTCGTTTAGCTACGTCATCCCATGCACCAGCGTCTTTAATTGCCTGAACGCGCTCTCTGGAGAGAGTAATAGTCCCTGGCTTGGTGCTTGAGTCATTTGCTACTCGGCTAGAGGCTGTTGGGCCTGCTGAACGTTTGGCTGATTTTCCACCCTGCGATGTGTAGCGGTGTGGAAGGCGTGCTGATAAACGATTATCGAGTTCTTCCCAGTACTCCGGGTCACTTGGATCCCATCCGTCTGTTGCTAACTCTTGATCAATTACTTTGGCAATTCTACTATCTGTGTCGCGTGCCTGTGGATCGTACCAGCTGTTCTTTTTAAGCCATTTTGTTGCGTTGGCTTGAACTTCTGTGCTGATCTCGTTAGGTACGTTTTGCTTAGGGGTCTTTGCGGCCTCTAGCTGTTGTTTTTTGTAATGTTGAACCTGAGCCAAACGCTGTTTAGCATCTGTTAATTGCTCTAGGAACTCTACTTGACCGGCCATATCGCCATTTTGGGCAGCTTGTAGCATCTTCATCTTTGCATACTCGACTCGAGTGGCTTCGTCTTCCACTTGTTTGTCGATTTGTGCAAACTGATACGATGCGGCAGTGCTTTCTACGGCAGCTAGGCGTTTAGCCAGCTCTTCATTGCGTCGTTCAAGTGTTGTAATCTTGTTTTTAGCAGTTAGATCGCGCTGTTTCTTTAACTCTTTCTTGAGTTTGCGCTCTTCACGTCGTGCTTCACGAATTTTTTCACGTTCTTCGTCGTTTTCGGCGTTTTCGTCGTCCTCGGCGTCTTCATCTGCGTGCTCTTCGTGATCTTCGTCGTCGTGATCATCATTTTTATCTACTTTTTTGCCCTTTTTTACCTCGTCGTCCCCAATTTCTTCTGGGAATTCTACCTTGGCAAGGATTGAGCCATCCTCTTGTTCCCTAATAGGGACATCTTTTTCATTATCTGCCACAATTTTCTTTCAAAATTAGTCTACAAACGCCTTCATTTTCTGCGCATGTTCAAATGACTTGATGCGAGAAATGATTTCACGTGCCTGCAATGTGATGAATACTACTGCCGATCCATCGTCGCCGGGGTTAATAACAAAACGGTCACCACCGTACTTGATAGTACGTACTAGATCGCCTTCTTTGCACCATGGGCCTTCGACCCAATAGGACAATTCTTCGTCTAGGTTGCGGTATGCTAAGGGGCCAACTTGAACCACTTTAGCTACTGTCTCATTAAAACGTAACGTCTGTTTGGTCTCATCAACTAGGATGATTCCGCCCTTACTGGTTGTTTTCTCACGGCGTAGTTGAACTAAAACGCGATCACCAGCTACTTCTACTCCAGGGTCAATAACTGGAAAACACTCTGCTTCTGATCGTGTATCCGGCTCATCTGCCTGGTTGATATCAAATGCTGCCATCCGGCAACCTCCTATAACCTTTACAGGTCGTCTTCATCTTCCGTCAAAATTTCATTGATAATATCAAGCACTTCTTTAAAGCCCTCGTAACGTCCCACCATTCTCTGGTAGTCTTCAAACGAGTTGATATTATTTCCCGCAGTGACGGCTTCTGCGATTTTCTTTTGTTCATCTCGCGTACGCGAGATAATTTCTGATAAAAAGTCCTTCATAATCTTACTAATACGTGGGAGCGGATATTTCCGCCCTAAAAATTGTTATTCTTTGAACAATTTTCTTTTTTAGTTAGGATTTGTAAATTCCAAGGAACATGTAATCCCGAAACTGTTTTTCCTTTTAGCGGCACAATATGGTCTACTTCAAACTTTCCACCTAATGTTTTTTCCATAACTTTTGCTTGTTGATAAAACCCAAGTATTTGAATCTTGTGTGCATCAGTTAGCCATTTTGGTGTTCGTTGTATTTCTGTTGCGTGCCTTTGCATTGCGTAAGAGTTTACTTTTGCTTGGTTTTCTTTTTGCCACCAAGCAGTATATTCTTTTGCAATTTCTCTATTTTCTTCGCGCCATTTAGCCATTCCCGCATTTTGTTTTTCAAATGCTTCTGGGCTATACCACGACTCTGTATAAAAACCGTCTTTTAGCGGTCTATCTTTTCTGTAGTGATGAAACCTAAAACCATCTTCACGCAAGTCTCCACGTTTAAATGGTTTGTCGGTTTTTGGATTTAATCGTTTCATGCAACGATCAGTAAAAGTTACCGCCTTTAATATCTTTTAAGTTTTTGTCTGGACCAACTTTAGATGACTTGGCCATCTTGTTGCCATTCAATACTGCGTTGTTTGAACGCTTGGAACCAGAAGCTCCAGCATCAATTGTTTTTTCGCCAGGGCCGCCAGCATAGCCGGGTGTGCCTGTCATTTTGTAAGATTTGCGGAATCCTAAGAGATCGTCTGCCATGTTATTGTCCTTGTGGGGGTTGTGGTGCTGCTGCTTGTTGTTCTTGTTGTTGCTGCATTTGAGCCATTTGTTGCTGGTGTTGCTGGTCAGCTTGTTGTAGGCCTTGTTGGTGCTGCTGATCTGCCTGCTGCAGACTTTGTTGGTGCTGCTGGTCTTGCTGTGCTAATTGTTGTTGACCTTTTTGAGCTTCAATCTGGGCTTGAACTTGCTGTGACTGTTGATCAAATTGTTGTTGCTGCACTGCTAATCCATGTTGACGGATGTCTTGGCTGGCTGCCGCGATTGCTTCCATGGCTGACTTATCTTGGTCTGCCTCTAGTTGAGCTTGGATACTATCCATCTGCGCGCCGGCTGTGATCATAGCCACACGTTCCTTAGCAGCGTTGTTGATGTTTGCCATGGCAATATCAGTAGCGTTGCGTTGGTTATCGATGCTAGTCTGTGTGCTGTACTTAGCTTGTAACTCTTGAACTTTTTGTTGTAGCTCTGCAATCTTGATCTGATAATTTTGCTGATCTTGTTGCATCTCGAGCTGCATCTTAGCCTGGGACTCTTGTGCTTTACGCTGAGTCTCAGCCATTTGAGTTTTGAGAATAACTTGAGCAGTTGGGTCAGACATCGCAGCAGACTGTTGTTGTTGCTGTTGTGCTTGTGCCACTTTCTGTGCCAAGGCTCCAATTTGCTGCACATACTGAGCCATGTTTGCTTTGGAGTCTTCGTCAACCATTTGTGAAGCCAAAGCCAGGGCTTGTTGCGCTTCAATGTCAAGTGGGTTTTCTTGATGCAGGTTGAGCACATCTTTGCCACCGGAAGCCTGAGCAACATACGCACGCATGGACTGCAAGTAGTGCAGTGTCAGGTGCTGCTTGATGTGTTCTAGGGCGTGTGGTGCAAACACTGGACCAATTACTGGGTTACCACCGTACGCTGGGTTTTCTGCGTACTCTAAGTGAACCTTGATGTGAGCGATATGATCTTGGTCTGGGTACGCTGCAGCTGGTCGGCCCATAGTCATCGAGACGTTCTCGAGCGCAGGGTTAGACTCAGAAGCACCTAATGGGTTTGGTAACACTTCTTCCACTGAAGGAATTTTTAACTGATGCAACACGCGGCGATAGACAGCACGGATGTCGAACATACCTGGAGGCGCAGATGTTGCCATCTGTAAAAGTGCCTGGTTCTGTGCTAAGCGCTGTGACTCAGAAAAAATGTTAGGGTCAGATACTGGGCGCACATCTGAGTTGTACGCAAAGTCGCGAACTTCAATCTCAGAGCCAGACTGATTGTCCATCTCGTCCAGGTACCAGTGGTTGATACGGGAGATGATGGCCAGGGACTTGGCTTGTGAACGGTGTAAGCGCGCATGAATGGAGGAGAATACCTTGGCACCTTGCTCGATCAGAGCTTGGGTTGTGCCAACAGGCATGTTGTTGTTTGCTTCGCCGATCTTTTCTTCGGCAGTAGTTACCACACCTTTAGCGGCGTCAGTTAACCAGCCTAGCAAATTGAACAGAACGCTAGAAGGCTGATTGAACGGCATTGGCATTGCAATCTTGCGAACGTCGTCAACGCCAGGGGCGCCTTCAATTTCTACAACTTGGGTTGGCTCAATTCGGTCAGACTGTCCTCCAATTCGACCACCTTTGAGTTTAAGTAGCGTTTGGCTGTTGTTGATGTGAGCAGCGTCAAGTAAAGCACGCAGAGCGCCGGTAAGAGCAGCAGACAAGCCGCCGATAAGCTGAGGCAATCCAATAGCGTAAGCTCCGCGCCAAGGGATGAATTTAAACTCGACAAACCAATCCAATTTTTCGAGCTTTTCATCGCCAGATTCCCAGTTGCGGTATAGTGCTAGTACTTTGCTTGTTGTCTCATCGATTGTGAGGATGTATGGAGCACGACGGCCTTGCGTTTCTGGATCATCATCCAGACGCATAAAGCACGTCACTTCGTAAATGCGGCGTAGACCATCAATGTTTTTAGATGGCTCTGATTTGCCTTCAATCTTGTTGTTTGCTTTTTCAGACTGAGTTTGTTCTGTTAGCGGTGCGTCTGATGTGTACTCAGAGTCAATATCGATGTAGATACCAGCTTCAACGCGCTGTAAGAATGTGTCTTCTGTAATGTCCTGAACTTCAGTTACACGCTGCGCGGTGTAAAAGTTTGTCGTGGAGTACGGCAATAGGATGTTGTCGATCGGGACCCACTCGCAAGTTGGTCTGGCTTGCTCAGCGTCATAGCGCCATTTTAAGAACTGAGAACCGCCAAGAGGGAGTTGGGTCAGCAACTGCTCCATCTCATCTCGGAACTCAGGTATTTGTTCTGTGAGCTGCCAGTTCATAAAGTCTACTTTACGATTGGCTGTCTCTTCTTTAATTCGGTCTGCTTGACCCTTGATGTTTGATTTAACAATTCCATCAGGTGGCAATAATTCTCTGGTTGACGATGCTGCGAAATCTACACAGCTTTCAGCCATTACTGGATGAACAACCTTAGAAGCTCCATCAAAAGTAGCGCCGCCAGGGGCATCCTTACCAAGACCAGTGCGACGTAAACCCTCTTCATACTGTTTATCTCGTTGTTTGCGGGACTCACGATCAACGTCAATATAATCTAAATATTCTACCGCGAGAGATTGAAGTACGCCGTCATCAAATACCTCAGCTAAGTTCGCATAGAACTCAGGATTTTTCTGTGGGCTTTGTTTTTCTTGGAAGTTTACTACGACAGAGCCGTCATCTAACTCAATGACTTCTTGCTCTGCATCGTCCTCGTCTAGCCCGAGCTCGTCTTCAAATGCTTCCATCTCCGCGTCTTGATCTTTTGCGTCATGGATTTCTTCTTCACGGTCTAAGCCGGGAAGGTTACTGCCTGTTTGAATCGGTAGTCTTGGATTTGCCATAGATTATTTATGTTTTTTTGCGCGGGGTTCTATTGGCCGGCAATGGGGAATAGGGTGGACATAATTGAGTCCTTATTTTAACTAATACGCTAATTGAGTCTAATCCGCCCTACATAGAATATGGATTTACGAACTTATTCCTTATTGCGTCATCAGAATAGTCATAGTCACGTGCGGGTAGGAAATCGAGCTGAATCCAGCCAGAATCACGCAAAACACGCAAGGCCTGGGATAGGGAGTCCACGTAGTCATCATGGCCACCGGCTTCTGGGAACGAACATACCTGGCGCAAGAATCGCTTGGCCCATTCGGCAAAGTCGCCCTTAACCTTGGAGTCTTCTGGTATGAAGACCTTACCCTTGGCAACGAGGGGCGCCACAATGTTTAATCGCTGTACCTTATCCGCGCGCCCGGGGTTGTAGCCACGTACGGGCACACCAGAGCCCTGGAGCTCTTGTATAAGGGATATACCAGCACTCTTGTCTTCCATGAGGATCAGGTCCGCTTTACGGCCCTTACCGAAGTCGTTATCGGCGCCGTACACGACCTCCTTAAAGTCATCGATGACCTTGCGGCGCAGCTGTGGGTAGGCTAAATGCTGGTCCCACGCATCCAATAGGATGATGGATGTACCAGCATCTTCTTGCTCGAACACACCCCAGACTGTGCATGCAGTCGGGTCGTTCATGGTCTTTTCGCTGGTCGCCGGGTCATACGAGGCGATTACGTATTCTAAGATTGGCGTCGGCCTGTTGGCCGGCCACATCTTGAACTGCTTGCGCTTGATGATACCAGACGCTTCTGGGTCAAGGATTTCTCCGTAGATCTCCTGTCTGCCGATGTCTGTGCCGTCGTAAGTCTCGAGCTGTTTGAAGAAGGTCTCTGAGAGGTTGGCTCGGTTGTCAAACGATGAGGCGTTGACCATGTAGACGTCGCCACCAATTTTTCCTTCGGCCAGGTCGACGATGAGTTCTTTTGGCTTTGGGGTGGTGGTGATGATTTGCTGGACTCTTGGGATCCTAGGATCCTTAAGTCGCAAAGTGAACTGGACACCATCGTATGCGTCGTCGAGATAATCGAAGGCGCACAGCTCGTCAAACCAGGCCCCGTGGTATTGTTTACCACGATATCGTTCTGGCTCGGAGGCGGGGATTCCCTGGATGATTGATCCGTTGGTGAGGGTAATCTCAAAGAGGGACTTGTTGTAATCGCGGATAAGTGAGGCGGGAATGATATTGAGAAGTCCGGAGTCTCCCTCAAAACAAGTTGCACGAATATCATTGGAGGTTGGGGCAGTAACGAGCCAGCGTGTGCCCTCGTACTTCCAAGCGCGAATACCAATCCAATGAGAGGCAGTATGAGTCTTACCAGATCCACGACCTGCCAGCATGAGGAACGTGTCATACTCGCCATCTTCGGGTTCTTTTTGGTGCGGGAGGGCCTGCAGGCTCCATTTGACCTGCCACATGACGGAATCGAGTTGTTGCTTGGGCCAGTGTTTGTGTGCATCGGCGAACTTCTTTAAAGTAAGTTCCTGCTTTGGTGTTAAAGACATGAGATAAATCCTTCCCCGACTAAGAAGCTCTTATCAGCTCCTTCGGTTTCTATATGAACACACATCTGTGGTTCAATTTGTTTTACGTGCTCTATGTAGCGCCGGGCTTGGTGGACCTTGAGCTTAGGTGACTCTTGGTGCTCCATGAGTTTGAGGCGGCTTCTAAATGTCAGTGTGTACTCGTTAAAGTCTTCCCGGTACGCCATGTTGGTCTTAATGCCTAGTGATTCCACAAGGCCCTGGATTTGGCGCATTAGCTGGGATACTTTTCCCGTAATACGAAATGTATCTGACTGTTTGTTATACTGGCTGCGCTTGGCGTACAAGATACCAGAGAGCAGTTCAATACGCTGCTCGGGCGCGGCTAGTAGGTAGTTGTTTGGGATTCTGGTCGGCACGTTGGGGATGAGCTGTGACTCAACCGTCGGCTTGGTGCTATAGACCCGGATGTGGATCTTTTTGTCACGCCAGGATGTTAGCAAGTAGCCGCAGTCCTTGAGCTTTTGGGTGACGTACTCGGTGTGCGCCTTGGGGATCTTGATGTGGTTCTTGGGGTTCTTATTGATGAACCAAAAGCCAAACACAAACGGGTGGACTGGTAGGTCCTGGTGCGACAGGGCAATAGGCTGGGTCGATGGTACCGAGTACAGCAGTGAGTTGTTTTTTCCACGTAGCGGGGCGTCTACCAGGTCCTGCATGGTTAGTGGTCGCAGTGGGCGCCTGAACTTATGCACACCCTTGTAGGTCACCAACCTGTTTCGGTATTTGGGGTTTTCTGTGGGTAGCGCTAGGTGTTTGTCACCAGAAATTGTTAGGCCATCAGATAGGGTGACTCGGTAGCAATCTTGGGCATAGTACTCTTGGACCAAGGTGACTTTGGCTGGTTGGCCAAGTCGGTCAAATACGTAATCTCCTACCTCAATCTTGGAGGCAGGTTTCCAGTAGTTATGGGTTAGTACTTTTTCTGTTGCTAGTATCGCCATGGTAGTTTTCTCGGACCCATTGGTCCAGGTAGCGCCCTAACGGCGCCCGAATGTTGTTTTGAACGGAGTACGGCAGTTTGGCTATGTTTAAGACTGCCTTGGTGCAGGATAGTCTAAACTGCAGGTACTTGGCGGTTTCTTTGTCCAGAATATTAGACGAGACATCCACCGTGTCAAAGTTGTACAAATCACATACCAAGATTCGTAAGCCCTTAAACTCACCGGCCACATTTTCCAGCGCGCCTTGGATTTGGTAGATGTATTTGTCCATACTTCCACTAATACGCAACTGGGGTAAATAAGCCCCAAGGTTTTAAAATATAGCTCGACTCTGTCCCCTTTTGTCTGGGTTGTCTGGGTTGCGAGGCTTATTCCAGTCCCCCCATACCCCCCCCTTATTATTTTTAAAAAATTATTTTAAAAAAATTAAATAAAGGGTTACAACCCAGACAACCCATGCAGGGCGGCTGTAAGTCATTGATTTTGTTCAACGCAAATGATAATGATTCTTATTTACTTTTTAAAAAAAATTTTAGGAAATTGGTTTTGCACCAAAACGGTGCATTTTGTAAGAGCTTGGGGGTTATGGGGCCCCCGGCGGCGGGTCGGCGTACAGGACCCAAATAGGGGATGTGGTATATAAACAACACCCCGTCAAGGAAAAGGAGGGCCAACGTGACAATTTGCCTATGTCAATAGGTATATACCCTATGTGTTGCGCCAATACAACACTGTGGTATACAAACAACAAGGCAACATGACACGCGCCCAAGCGCAGGCGCAGATGAGAATGCGTCTCATTCGCATCTAGGCCAACGTTTCACATTGCGGCATTGCATCTCACAATGTGGAATGCAGACTATGCACCAATGTGGTGCGTTGGTCAGTGCACCAATGTGGTGCATTGGCATACTGGCTATTAGGGTAAACACCTATTGACGGATAGGAGGGGCAAGAAGGGGCCTAGGAGACGAGCTGATGTGAGATGAGGGGTAGGTATCATCTAGGTGGAGAAGTCTAGTGATTGATATACTGTGTGGGCTCACAGGGCACGCGTGCGCGAGGTGGCTAATTGGAGGGTGGGCGAGTGTTGGCTATTAGTCACAGACCACGCAGTCCCACAATATCCCACATAACCCCACAATCTAGTCAAGTATTAAATAGGTGTTGACATTCATTTCAAAGGTCCGTATACTGTTTTACATCGGAAGTGCAGTGGCTAATCCACTCAGGTAGTAAGCAAGTAGCACGGGGCCCAGCCCCACACCATCGCCCTTGCCTCTGCTCCAGCTGACATCTGACTGTCGCCAGTGACTAAGTACCAGCTGGCTTACCAACGTGGCGATCCCTAGATATGCAAAGGCAAAGACTAGGTGCTGGATAAGAGGCAGTGCTCGAGACCAGCCAGTTAATCACTGAGATAGTATGCACCAGCGTGCTATGCCAGCAGTTAACTCACAACACCACACAGGAGTAATACCATGACAACAACAGCAACCAAGGCCACAACCCTGACATTCAAACAGTTAATGACTATCCAGTCAGTACTGCAGGATGCACGCAGAGAGCAGGCCCATGCAACATACGCACACGATCAGGTAGTTAAGGCATCACTCAAGGGCAACCCTGAGCGCCTTGAGTACTTAGTGGACGTACAGCAGGCAAACTATGATCAGAAACAAAACCTAGACCACGCATTCTATGCAGTCGAAGAGATGATCAGAGAGTACCAGTAATCAGGTCGAAACAGTCGTGAGACTGTCTGCACGTTATGCGTGCACTGATGAGACCAAACACTAGGAGCTATACCATGCCAAAATTTACAGTGGTTAAACTAATTGACCAAAACAAAGTAGTGCCAGCAAGACTATTGCCCGAGCAGTCAGGTGACTACCTCGAGTGGTCAGTGGATGATAAAGACACCCTCCAGTACAATACAAAGACCAAGCAGTTTAGCTATGAAGAGTATGAATTCCAAGATGATGACTGGGAGCTAGTTAACACCCTTGGCCACGATGTCGCGTACAAAATTGCATTGAACGAGGGCATCATCTACGAATAAGCAGGTCGAAACCACTTGACGTGGTCTATACTTTTCTAGTATACTGATGAGACCAAACAACAGGAGCATATATGTACACAATCAATATCGGATTAGCAAACCCATTCACCGGCAAGTACAACACGACCGACCGCACCATCGCAATGGCCCTGCAGTTTATTGAGGGTATTGTAGACATTAAGGTATCAACAGCAGGCGATGAGCCTACTGTGATCATCCAGTACACGCACCACAGGGGCAGTATCGCAGTGTTGGCGACTGCATTAGATCAGGACTGCATCGCACGTTACGATCACCAGCTCCTACGTGGTGAGCTCATTGGTGACAAGGCAGAGGCATGGGGTGAGTTTAACCCTGAGTATTTTCAGACTTGTTTTGGAGGGTAATATTATGAGTGATCTATTTAAACAGCAAGAGCTATTGAAATCCCTACTGGTAGAGGATGCCCTGCTTTTTGAAGAGGGCGACTGGGACGGGCTGGCCCAAGTGCGTATGAGTATTGACGCAGTCCGAGATCAAATTGCTAAACTACAAGGAGACTAACATGAGACAGCAAATAGTAGAAATGGCACTGCGTGAGCTCAACCGGCTAATACTTAATGAGGTAGAATATCCCACGGCCTTTGACCGGTTACTGTTGAACCTAGAGCTCAGTAGTGCTGAGGGTGATGAGCTCCAACGATTGTATGACGAACAGGGATGGGCAAGATAATGACTAGAGTACAAACCCATTACCAAGGCGATGCCATGGTGTTTATCCAACGCGACGGCACTAAGGCCACGCACCCCTATGAATTCACCCACAAGGGTGTTGACTATTACCTGCTAGGTGGTGTATACTATGACCTAGAGCAGGATTTGATTGACAGAATATTTAATTAGTTTTCGGTGGTTTGGTGACACTATTCAGCTCAAGTACTCGCAGACGAACGACTAAAAAGACACCAAGCCACCACCCAATACAGGAGGATATATGGCCGTATCATTAGCACACAACATGGGTAACATAGTGCGCTCCAATATGAAGTGTACTAACTGCACCCATAAACGCGCATTCTTTTATAGCAAAGGCATTTGGTTTTGCTGGCACTGTAAGTGCACTCGACCAATGACACCAGTAGAAATTGATCAAGTAAATGAAGAGAACCAAAAACAAAGGGAGTACTCATAATGATTAAATACGCAGTCAGATTAGACAATCAGGTAATATGGACCTGCGACGGCAAAGAAGAGCTCTATGATAGTGAGGAGGATGCTCTCTTGGCACTTCAGGAAGAGATGGATGCCTGCGAGCGTGCGTGCCATCTTGGCTACATGGAGGACATTGGGGACTTTGACAATTACAGAATAGTGGAGGTGGAAAATGACTAATTGCTACTTAATCGAGTTTGAAAATTTAGACGGGTGTTTCCAGTATGAGAGCTTTATGGCTGAGGATCAGTTTGAGGCAATCGACTTGTTTGACGAGCACTACCCAAAGTGCACGCCTTACAATGTATTCCTACAATTAAACCAATGGAGCAAAAACGATGAGTAAAAAGTACAAAGCATACGCAACAATCTCATACGATCTTGTTTGCGAGTTTGAGGTAGAAGACGGCGAGGATCCGTGGGACGTGGGGCGTAACCTCGACGGCGGTGATTTTAAAGAGATTGACAATTCCAGTGACTGGAACGTCTTTGACGTCGTGGAGGTAACAGAATAATGGGCGCGCTATATGACCTGATATTGAACGATGAGTACCGCACCACAATCTACGCGCATGATGAGCAGGACGCGTGGGAGATTGCTAATAGGTGGTACAATAACCCCGAGCAGGCCAAGATTAAACTACATGAGGAGCAGGTATAATGAAAACAATCACTATGACAATTGACGAATACAACACAATACGTCGTCTCAAAGATTTTGCGCAATGGTACATTGAAGAGCGAGAGCCAAGTGGCGAGCAGTATTTTATGGATCTTGAGGATGTATGTGCAGGCCAAGCGGCCATTGCGATTATTGACAGTAATATCTTTAAGCAGTATACTGCTGAAACATTCGAACCAACACAGGAGTAATGCCATGACATTCACAATCAAAGACGTAAACAACATCGAGACAGACGACGAGGTAAGCCCAGCGGAGTATTACCAGTCAATCCAGCGCGCTATCAATGCCGGTATGTGGTCAATGCAGGGATCATACGGACGTGCCATGATGGACGCTATCAATGAGGGTAAGTGTTTGTTAGGCCTTAAACCTGCTAAGGATTATTGGGGTAACACTATCCCATCGCGCCTACAAGTTAAGGACGGCACCAAGGGATCATGGGACTATGTCAAAGAGCACAGCGGCATGGTATGGGCAAACAATATGGCAGGTGTTGACATCAAGAAATAATTGCAGTATAATATCATTTTACTGGAGGATATATGAACAATCTAATCGACGAGTATGGCATCATCAATCAACGCATCGCTGAGCTAGAGGAGATCAAACATAAACTCAAGGCCGAGATTCTCTCACGTGGTGTTGGTATCTATGAGGGGCTCTCATGGTTTGCTGAAGTGCAAGAGTATGACCGTGAGAACATCTCAGCACCATTGGTGCGTAAGTTAAGCAATGAGGATTTTGTAAAGCAGGTGACAACCATTCAACATATCAAGGCAGTAGTAGTTAAACCACTGGAGGCATAACATGCACGGATTAAACATTATTAAAAGACTCAACCGCACAGAGCAGGACTTTATTGACCACATCCTTGCAACACCAGTACCGGATGTAAACCTATTAGACGTGTGGACTAATTGGAAAGCAGAACAAGCAGAGGCCAAGGCAGATGTCGCAGTACAAGTACATACTGATTGACGAGTTTGGAGGGGCCTGCAGGCAGTTTGTATCTAAGCTGGAGGCTACCCCCTACCTTACCGCAGGCATGAGCTTAAAGGCACTACCACGTCAGCCCAAAGTCAGCCCGTACCAATTAGCCACAACACTATTGAAGGAGGCACCATTTTGAAAGTCATCGGATTCTTTATGTTTATTTATGGCTGGTTTACCTTGTATGATGCAGGCCTTAGCTTTGAGGGCACAGCATTCTTACTAGCAGGCCTGCTCATTGTGATGTACGAGGAGATCTTGCCACGTGTTGAGATTTTATTCAGAAGGAATCACAATGAATGACTTTTTAACTGATTACCTGCAATCCCTGTATGGTATACCAGTGTTAGATTCAGAAGAGGAGTACGCATTAGCAGAGCGCATCAGTCAAGGTGACGAGCAGGCATTAGATAAGCTGGTCACCCACAACCTGCGCTTTGTGGTGTATACTGTACGCAAACTGACGGCGTGGAACCACTCACGCACACCGCAGGAGGATTTGATTGGCATGGGCAACATGGCACTACTAAAAGCCGCTCGCCAGTGGAAACCAACCCAAGGTGCTAAGTTTGCCACGTACGCCAAGGGGTTTATCCTTCGAGGCATTGAGCGTGGACAAGATGACACTGAGAACCTGATACGTATACCAATCAAGGTGCGAGAGGAGATGCGCAAACTGATGTACACTGAGCGTGCATTAACTCAAACACTAGGACGACAACCCACGGCCAATGAGATGGCCACTATCTTAAACAAGACAACCAAGAGGATTAACCAGCTTAAGTTTTACATGCAACAAGAGCCAGCGTCCTTGGACGCACTGCAATTAGATAAACTGGAGGATAACGAAGATGAGTAACTTTACACCCGAGCAAACCCGCGCCTATGAGCGATTCATTCGCGCCCGTAACAATGTATCCCTTGGCCAGTACCGCCAGTACAATAAGAACCCATGGCAACCCACCTCAGACGTGGTGTGCACAGTGGACACAGAGAACATGAACCACCCACTGTTTGAACAAAATGATGCGTGGCTGGAGTACAAAGAGGCCAGCTTAGCATGGTGGGCCATTGAGCCACGCTACCGAGATGAACAGCGTATGCGCTCATCACGTGGTGATTATGGTAAGGCAGACAACTGGGACGTACGTGCCAGCTATGTAAAGGACAGCTTTAAGAACATCGAGAAAGGGCAGTAATATGAAACTGATACCAACAGAAATCCATGAGGATGGTGAGCTCACTAAGATTGAGTACCACAATGAGGCAGGTGAGTTTGTCATCGAGGCAGTATGGGATCCTGAAGATGAGCAGACCAGTGAGAATCGTGTAAAATTTCGTGCGTGGGCAACCCGCCTATTAGATCAAAAAGGATATGAGGTGATTAAATGAATAAAGATCCATGGGACAACTACCTAAAATGGTTATTACTTTTCACCGCCTTATACTTTTTAGGGCACATAGCCTGTGCGTTGGCTGATCAGACCATCGTACAGACACCAGGTGCACCGACTACTACCTGCATTGTCAACAAGGGATGGGTTACCTGCTTGTAGTAAATGAGAATGATTCGCATTTGAGCCCTAATAAAATCAAGGACTTAGCGAAGACTTGCATGGGTTGGGTGGGTTGTGTACCATATTCACCCCCCTTATACCCCCCTTTGATTTTTTTAAAAAGATTTTTTAAAAAAGATAAATAAAGGGTTACAACCCAGACAACCCATGCAGGCAACGTGTAACCCATTGATTTTATTCAATCCAAATGAGAATGATTATCATCTAGCTTATATTTCACATTGTGAGAGCATAAATACCCCATTTTGCGTATTAGTTATGGCAAGAAGAAAGGAATTATGAAACCAAACACGCTACCAGTCCTGACACAAAACATACCAGCGACCCTAAAGAAAATCCCACGCTGGGTGATGTGGTCATTCGTCGAGGTAGGTGAGGGCGAGAACAAACGCTGGTCCAAGATGCCACTGCAGACTAATGGCAGACCGGCCTCATCCACCAACCCCGAGACGTGGGCAGACTTCCTCACAGTCGAGGATGCCTATCAGTCAGGTAAATTCTCAGGTATCGGCTTTGTGTTCAGCAAGGACGACGACCTAGTAGGCATAGACTTAGACGATTGCTTTGACCACCAATCAGAGTCTTTCATAAATGCTGCAATGCAGCATCTCGCCAGTCAGGTCGATGGCTACATGGAGATCAGCCCATCGGGTACCGGCGTAAAGATATTCACCCGCTCCATCCCGTTTGCCTCACACGCAGACCACTCAATCGGCTTTGAGGCGTATTCTCAATCTCGGTTCTTTACTGTAACAGGACACCATTTATCAGGGACAATACCCGATGAGCCTCAAGATCTCACAGACATCATTCCCGCCAGAGCTCTACGACACACAGGCGACGCCTTCGGTGACTACACAGCTCCACTGGAGGGATGGGACATCAACCGAGTCGAGACAGAACTCTTGGCCAACATCGACCCCGAGTGTGGCTACCATGATTGGCTCAAAGTCGGGGCAATTCTACACCATCAATTTCATGGCGACGTCGAGGCGCTAGAGGCGTGGGATAGATGGTCAGCAACAGGCTCATCCTACACCTCAACGGGTGACTACTCATGCGAGAACAAGTGGAGAACCTTTAAGGGCTCAGGTGCCACGCTGCGCTCATTGATATTCCAAGTGAACCAAAAGGAGCGTCAGCAGGCATTGGCACGTGGTGAGATTATCCTTGACGCTGGCACCATGAACCACGCCCGTAAATTCTTGGAGTCTTACTACACTGAGGAAGAGGGTTACAAGTTAGTGCACTACGCCGATGACTTTTATATCTACGGCGGCACACACTATGAGGTAATCGAGGAGGCAACGATCCGCTCCAAGGTATACACCTTCTTAGATAAGTGCAAGAAGTCAGGTAAGCAAGGTGCGTTGGTGCCGTTCAACCCATCGCCGGCAACTGTCAGTGGCGCGTTAGATGCAATCAAGTCGATTGTCCACCTACCAAACCACCAAAACACTAAGCCACCGATTTGGTTAGAAGAGTATGCACGCACTAAACCCGAGGCCAGCAAGTTAGTCTCACTTAAGAATGGCTTGTTTCATTTAGAGGACTCGATACTGATACCGCACTCACTGGGTTTTTTTACACAGAACTCTTTGCCGTTTGCTTATGATCCAATAGCCACATCACCAACGTGGGAGAACTTCTTACACTCGGTGTGGCCTGATGACCAGCAGTCTATCGAGTGCCTTCAAGAAATGTTTGGCTACATCCTTAGTGGTGACACCAAGCAACAAAAATTCTTCAACATCATCGGCCCACGTCGCTCAGGTAAAGGCACAATCAACAAGGTGCTCGTTGCCCTACTTGGACAACATAACACAGTGGCACCAGAACTAGGAGAGCTTTGTGACACATTTGGTCTTCAACCTTGGCTTGGTAAGCTACTCGCTTCTTTTACTGATGCTCGCGCACCGGAAAGGAATCGTTCTGCTGTGGTTAGTCAGCTTCTTCGTATTGTGGGCGGTGATACCATTACCGTAAATCGCAAGAACAAAGAGGCATGGAACGGATACCTCCCAACGCGATTAGTAATCTACTCGAACGAAGTTTTGCAACTAACAGAGAACTCTAACGCATTGACTGGCCGTATGATTGTATTGAAGATGACCAAGTCGTTCTTTAATAAAGAGGACACCGACCTAGCGCACAAGCTAGAGCAAGAGCTCGGTGGTATCTTTAACTGGGCGATGGAAGGACTCAAGCGTCGTATCAATCGCGGTGGCCACTTTGTGCAACCTGAGAGCGGTAAAGAATACCTTGACCTGATGGCCGAGCTGGGCAATCCAATCGGCTCATTCGTTGAGGACGCGTTGATCTTTGACGCCACCTCAATGGTTAGCAAGGACGATGTGTTTGCATGCTACAAACACTGGGCGCTTAAGAAGTCTATGAGCCCAGGAACCGAGCAGGCATTTAAGCGCAGATTCTTGGCGGCAACTCAGGAGAACTTTGTTAAGTCAGATCTAGTTAGCACCAACGGCGAGAGATCGCACGTGTACATGGGTGTGCGCTTTAACGACAAGGCACAGAAATTCTTAGACGGAATTGTAAAATTTGATGAAGGAATATTTTAATGAACGAGCAAGATGAGAAGAGTTTTTATATGGGGATGATTATCCTTGGACTGATTGTCAAAGGAGCACCCCTTGGATATATTCCTGACATGGCAACAAATCTATTAAACGAAATCACCAACAAACTAGAGGAGTCAAAATGAAACAACGCGAAGGATGGGATGGCAAAACATATTACATACCTGAACTGGCTGATATGGTCGGTAAAACATTTAGCTCCGTCAAATTAAATGATGACGACACCGAGCTGTTGTTTGAATGCGATGAGGGCACGTTTAGATTTTACCATGCGCAAGATTGTTGTGAGCACGTGCGCGTTGAAGATGTAATTGGCGACCTGCAAGATCTAGTGGGTGAGCCACTGCTACGTGCAGAAGAAGAGTCCAGCGATGAGGCGCCAGAGCGTGAAGACAATCCCGACAACTATTGGGATGAGTGCCACACGTGGACTTTCTATAAGTTTGCAACTCGCAAGGGTTACGTGGACGTACGCTGGTTAGGCGAATCTAACGGCTACTACAGCGAGAGCGTAGACTTTGACTTTACACCAAAACAAGGAAACTAAATGAACATCCATGCACCTGAAAGACAACAAGATGAAACCTTTGCGGGCTACAAGGAGCGTAGGCTCACCTCCAAGGCGATCTACAAAGAAAGCCAACGTGGCCAACGATTGGCGGCAATGGATCCTAAACTTTTCTTCGTCACCCCGCATCATTGTAGTGTGGAGCGTAAAGCAAGGCGAGATCAGATTGCACTCATGGGAGCTAGGCAGTACAAGCGCCTTACCAAACGGATGAAACGTGAAGCAGTTTAACTTTAGAAAAACCATTGCACGCAACAACTTCACCATCATCTTTGGTGGTGTTGGTTGTCGCAGAACCGTTTTGCATTTTTCATCGGGAGCCAAATCTAAAGAGCCATATAAGCGCACTAAATTATCTAAAATTCGTAGAGCACATCAAGGCTGGCAAAACAAAGTATTCGGTAGTATTCATGGATTAAAAATTCACCGTCAATACGGCCGCCGCAAACCAACACCGCAATTTAGGAGATAACATGGAACGACATCTATTAGCAAACCGCATCATCACCCCTGACGGCACCATGCTCCAGTCATACCATCGCCACGACTACAAAGAGTACGTTGATGCCAATGGTAAAGAGTATATGATTGATGGCGGTATATACTATCAACGTTGCAACGTGCACGATGACGCACCACACCAAGACGCGAGTGTGTACTCAGACGATCCGCATGAAGTCATTAGAGATGCTTTGCACTGGGGAACCTATGGCAAGAACGGCGACAAACCAATCCAATGGAAACCCGTGAGTGCCTTATCAAACCCGCACATCCACGCGATCATCACAACCCAGCACCACATCCCCGAGCACATTAAAAAGGTATTTGTAGATGAGGAATTTTACCGCCGTGATCATGGCATTGTGGTGGAGGACGCAGAATGAACGCAGATGAATTAGCTGATTTAATGGAAAAATATAGCACTGCTGGATTTATGAGTCCGTTGGCGGAAGAGTTTAAAAAAGCAGCCACAATGCTACGCCAGCAACAAGCTGAAATAGAGGCGTTGAACCAGCGCATTGAACGCATGATTGAAAACGCAAGCCATCATGAAGGTATCGCACATGCCGGTGGGTTTGAACAAGGTCATGAGGTCGGGCGCCAACTTGGCATGAAACAAGAGCGAGCATTGTGGGAACTAGCAGCATCAACACAGGAGATAATGAAATGACCACCTTCACCACACAAGACCGGCAAGATGCGCAACGCACTCCGTTGACCGATCATGCAATACTATTAAACGCACGTTATTTTGAAGAGCTATACACAACATACGATAAGGCAACAGATACAAATACAGTACATGTTCGTTTTGATGCTTTAAAGTTCGCCCGCGCCATCGAACGCGCCCACGGAATAGGAGAATAGTATGATTGAAGTTAAAAAAGTCAGAAGACAAAATGCAATTAAACCAATTCGGTTGAACCAAGGTCAATATATGGCTCTTGTAAATATGGGCGAAGATCCAACCAAATTTATAAACAAATTAGTTGCCAAAGTAGCCAAGAAAAGACGCTGGACTTGGTGGTTTGCCAAACAGGCAAATAAACCATGAGCTTCACCATCCACCAAGCAGACGGCCTCAAAGTCATCCAGTGGTTCCCCACAACCGACGAACTTATTGCCAGCATGCTGGCCAACCCTAACGACGTATACCATAGGAACACATGATGACAACCGAACAAGACGCAGTACAACTATACAACCACGTCATGCACAACGCGCTGATCTACGGCCAAGGTTTCTTGCGCTTTACAGCAGACGGCAAGTGTGAGGTGGTAGATCCCAGCCAATATAAAGAGCTGGCTGAAGCGTTACTGTGGGCAGAAGAAAATCAGGTGAAACATGATGATTGACATAGGACTAGCTTTTATCATAGGCCTGATGATCGGGTTGGTGTTAAAACCTAAAAACAAAGACTTAGCTGAGCAACAGGCAATCTACGACAAGAGGCTAATTCAGTACGAGATTGATATTGCATATTATAAAGAACTGTGCAAATGGCACGTAGAACAAAGGAAAGCAAATGACCAAACCAAAAGTAGTTAAACCGGCGGTAAAAGAAAAAAGCGGCAAAGTAATCGCTGGCACCCCAGCACTCTCACACACCGAGATTGAAAAGAAAGCTGGCCGTAAGAAGAATGAAGACAAGCGTGGCTTCTTGCTATCAACCGGCGAATTTGCCGATCGTAAAGAGGCCGCCAAGGTAGCTAAGGCTGCAGGCGAGGTAAAGAAACCAGGCAAAAAGCTACACAGCCATGAGCTACGCCAAGGACTAGGAATTAAGAAGGCACCGAAATGACAACAACCCGAGACGGAGGTAAAGGTGATGCAAGACGACCACTCACAATTGACGAAGAGCAGTTTAATAAAAACTGGGATGCAATCTTTAATAAGGATGATAAGAGCGAGACACCAAGCGAAGATGAATCCGAAATCCTTAACACCATCCCCTTCGGACGCTAAGAAGGCGTATGAAGAACGCAAAGAAGCACTACTGAAAGGCAGACCATGACCAAAAAGAAAACAGTCGAGTTTGAAGAGGGCTGGGCCGACGAGCTCGACCTAACCCCCGATGAGCTGGCTGACCTCATGCGCGGTATAACCCAGCTAGTCGAGACTGGAGAGATCTTTGAAGAGGCCATCCCAGTCAGTGAACTGCCAGAAGAAGAACGTGCAGAGATCTATGAGCGCCTAAGCAAAAAGAATACGAGGCATTGATGATTAAGAAGAAAAAGAAGTACAACTACTACAAGCTAGACGTTGGCTTTTTTCCAGACATTGTTAAGCTCTGTTTTGATGACAATGTATTTCAACAAATTTTAAAAGACCATGAGATTACTCTTAAAGCTAATGCACTGGATTGTGGAATTGCCGAGACTCACCTTATTGGCGATGGCAAAGATGCGATCATCATTCTGGTTTTTAATATGGCTCTTGTTAATGATAATCTTGGCGAGCTGGTTGACACGATTACTCACGAAGTTAGTCATGCCGTCGATCACCTGGCCGAGCACATAGGCGAAGAGGATAACTTTGTCAATGAGACCCGCGCCTATCTATCAGGCCATTTAGCCGGCCAGATCTTTAAGATCTGCATACACGAAAAGGAAAAGTATGCTGGAAAAGCAAGTAGAAAGTTATCTAAACAAGCGAGTAAAAGAAGCGGGCGGTCTGAGCTACAAGTGGATCAGCTCGGTGAGCGGAGTTTGCGATCGGATAGTACTGATAAACCAGAGGTGCTTCTTCGTGGAACTGAAGACAATGACCGGAAAGATATCACCAAGGCAGACGATAGTTTTTTCTCAAATGAAAGAACAGGGTTTTGAGGTGCGTATACTGAAGAGCAAGGAAGACATAGATGAATTTATTAGGGGCGCTTTGGCATGAATATGCGTATTAGTAGATATAGAGAAGGCGAAAAGGTTTGCAAGCCCTGTCTGTGCCGATACACAGTCTAGCCCCTCTAATATCCCCTACTTATCGGAGTATCAAAATGAAACTTTGCAATATTTGCAACGAAACAAAACCCCTATCAGAATTTTATAAAAACCCACCTGCAAAAGACGGTCACCACAAAGTCTGCATATTGTGCTATTTAAAAAGGAGCAGTAAGTCTAAAAAAGAATACAAAACGACAAAACGGGGGCACATGCAGGCATTTAAGGGAGCGGCAGCTCATAGAGCAAGAAAAAGTAACTTGCCATTTGATATTGACATTGATTATTTAATGTCTATTGCAACAGACACTTGTCCTGTATTTAAAACACCTTTCGAATGGGGTCAATATAATGGTCCGAGACATGCTTTCGGTCCGTCGTTAGACAGAATTATCCCCGAATTGGGTTATGTTAAAGGAAACGTAGTATTTATTAGTAATTTAGCAAATACAGTTAAATCAAACGTTACAGAAAAAGAACTTTATGCTGTGGCCGATTGGTTACACGACGCAAGAAAGAAAGTACTTGATGCTCAAACGTAATCAGCTTCACCAATACCAACTCAATATGATTGAAAAAGCCAAAACTATTCCTCACATGGGTCTATTTATGGAGGTTGGGCTTGGAAAAACTATCACCAGTTTGACTATAGTTGCGGAACAGTTTTCGGGTAAAACTTTAATTGTGTGTCCTAAAAAGGTAGCAGAGACTGTCTGGCACAAAGAAGCTGCAAACTGGGAGCACACCAAACACCTTAAAATATCAAAAGTATTAGGAACGGAAAAGCAAAGAATTGCTGCGTTGCAAGAGGAAGCAGACATCTATGTAATTAACATCGAAAACATTGTGTGGCTAACTGGCCGCCCAGAAATGTTAGTGTTTACTAACTTAATTTTAGATGAAAGCCAAAAATGGAAAGATGCTAGTACAAAAAGGCATAAAGCATTGCGTAAGTTCCTAAAACAGTTTACCCATCGTGCTATTTTGACGGCTACGCCCGCACCACAGGGCCTACAAGACCTTTATTCACAGGTGGGAATACTTGACCTAGGCCAGCGCCTTGGAACGTCTCTGACGGCGTTTAGGACAGCCTACGCAGAACCAGACAAAATCAATAGGCACACAAGACAGGTGTACTCCTGGAAACTGCGTTCGGGCATGGATGCCATCATTAACAAAAAGATTGAAGATATTTGCTTTTCATTAAAAGCAGAAGACTATTTGCAGCTGCCGCCTGTAACAGTTATTATACACAAAATAGAAATGTCTAATAGTGCGAGGAAGCAATATGATGAACTTAGAAAAAATATGGTGCTTGAAGTGGAAGAAAACACAATCACAGCCCCAACGGCAGCAACACTATCGAACAAACTCTTGCAATTCACTTCGGGCGCGACTTACACAGAAAATGGAGAATGGATCGAAACCCATAGTGATAAAATGGAATACCTTGTCGAGATCATGGAGAGTAATGTATCACCGACCCTCATCTTTTACAACTACAAACATTCTTTGGAACGACTCAAAGCGCAGTTTCCTCAAGGTGTGGTGCTGGATGCTTCCAACATCGAGGCGTGGACGTCTGGTAAAATTCCAGTGCTATTCGCACACCCGAAATCCGCTGGCGCTGGGCTCAATCTTCAAAACAACACAAGTCACGTGGCACAAATCGTATGGTTTGACGGCACTTGGAGCAGTGAAGAGTTCACACAAGGCAACGGGCGTATTCACAGGCAGGGCCAAACGTCACCGGTTATCATTCATCAGTTAGCCATGGAAAAAACGATTGATGAACTGGTGATTGAGGCGTTGGACAAAAAAGTAGAAGTGCAAAATATTTTACTAGACGCCCTAAAAATGTAGCAAATTGCGTATTAGTGTAGACATGAATGAAAAAGAACTCCTAGAACTCCTCAAAGGGATCATTGCCTTGGCAACACCCCTTAACTCTAACGGCGTGGAAATCACGTCATTAGACACGCCGATTGCAGACACCGGCTTAGATAGCCTGGATTTGCTCATGGTGGGGATTTATTTGAGCGACGTTTATGGAGTATCTGAAGAGATAGCAAAAACAATGGATCCAGTAACCATTCGAGACATGCTGCAGTTTATGCAATTTCACAGCACTAAACAGCCTGTTAGCGTAGAGGCAACGTTAAATGATATATCTAACTGATTACAGAACGGTTTGCAATGAGAATACGACGCTTATCTCTGACATTGATTACCCCCAGCGTGTTCATTGGTTTGCTGATAGCTATAGTAAATCTCATACCGGATTTAGTTACGCACCACATATCGTGGCCTCTAAACTCCTGGACCCGACACTGATTGAAGACTTACGCAGCAGAGAAGGTCGTACAGCATTTATCCTAGCAGCGGGCAACACTAACTTTGCTGGGATCAATAAAGACATACCAAAGACTAGCCTTAGTTACAACTACAAATTTTCACACCTAACATTAACGCAAGTGTACGCTGGAATTTTGGCAAAGTATTTGGGCGCAGAAGACATGATCCTAACAGACTCCAGCGCATGCGCTTCAAGTCTTAAGGTGATGATGGATGTGCAGATGTTGTTTCAGATGTATCGGTTTGATAGAGTAATTGTTGTATCCGTTGAAGACCAAGTTAGTAACATGGTATTAAAGTTTTTTGGTGAATCCAAGGCAGTCTTAACGAAAGAACAAGACGACGCCGGCGTTTTACCATCGGCCTTTGATGACGTGAATTATGGTTTTCATATCGGCCAGGGTGCTGTACTTGCAGTGTTTGAAAATGAGAACCACGCTAAGAATCCTGCAGCTCGCCTATTAAGCTCGTACAACGCATCTGAAAAGGGAGCCAACGCGATAGGACAGCGTGAGGATGGTGAAGGCTTTGCTAAGGCCGCATACGGCGCGTTGCGCTACGGTAACTTAATGCCAAGAGATATTGATGTCATTAAGACCCACGGAACCGGCACAAAGTCAAACAACAAGGCAGAACACAGCGCCCTGGTCACTGTATTTGGTAAAGAGTTTACTGCGACATCATTTAAACCAACGATCGGCCACACCATGGGAGCGTCAGGTTTATTAGAGACTTGTCTACTGTTAGATAGTTTAAAAACCGGAGTCGTCCCGCCAATTAAAAACAGGACAACAGAAGACCACCGGTATCTATCGTCTGCAATTACAGTAGATAAAGATACTAAGATTTTAAGTTTAGCAGCAGGTATGGGAAACATTTATTCAGCAGCAATCTTTGATACAAAACTATGAGAACAAAAACCAAACATAAAGTAAACGCAGCAACTCCAAGATTATCAGATGAAGAGCTTGACCCAATCGAACAAGACGACGGTGAGGGCGTATCATCGGATATGATGGAGGCATACCTTCCGTGGAGCTTGGAAGATATTATGGATGTTAAAAGACTGATAGCTGATAAGTTACCAGCCAAGCAGCAGTTTATTTTAGAGGCGTTTTTAGAAGGTTTGACACACTTGGACGTTGAGGTAACAGAAAAATATTGGCGCTATCATTTTTCTAAGGGTGTTGAGTTTATTAAAAAGGAATTGAATTTATGAACTTTATTGTAGAGCATAAATACAAGGGCAAATATGTTATGGAAACAATTACCGGTGTGGAAGACCTTGACACAAGCATATATCAAGATTTATTGGGAATATGGGTTTGTGACAGCATGGAGGAAACACTTATCATGGAAAAACAACTACAGGAGATGAGAAGTGCAAGATCCAGTCAATCATCCTAAGCATTACACAGATCACCCGTCAGGCATTGAGTGTATTCAGATCACCGAACACATGAGCTTTAATCTAGGCAACGCATTAAAGTATATCTGGCGATGTGATTTAAAGAAAGACGCAATAGAAGATTTAAGAAAAGCACGTTGGTACATCGATCGAGAAATTGAAAAGCGTGTCAACCCAACCGGTGTAAGACACGATGAGGAGTGTGGTAAATGAAGATCGAAATTGATGACGACTTTGCTGATGAGATTGTCAGGGCCACACTAGCAGAAAGCTATGTTAGTGTCTCTGGTATGCTTAAAAACCCAGACGCGTGGCACGAAGATGATGTAGCAGCATGGAAAGAATTACTACCGGCGATTAAAACTGTGGGCTCCTGGTTTAGTGTTAACTTTGAAACAGAAATTAAAAAGGCGAAAAAGAAAAAATGAGAGATTTTTTTGAAGCAGTATTTGCAAGTGTGTTTGGTATTATTGCGTTTATTTTAGTTATTGCGGGTTGTTCTTATTTAGGCTGGTTGTCGTATGACTATTTTGCACCTAAATATATGGCCACAGATAATAAAGTATTCCATGAATCACAACAGTACAACGATGGAATGGTACGAGATTTAGAAAACTTGCAGATGGAATACATGAATGCAGATGCAGACCATAAGCAAGCACTTCGTGCTATTATTTTGCATCGTTTTTCTGTTTATCCCGAAGATAAGATGCCAGCGAACTTACGTAATTTTTACAATCAATTAAGGAGTGGTAAATGAAAAAGTTAGCCATATTAACTTTGTTATCCGTAGCAGTATTGGCTGGATGTCAAGATGATGATAGTAGCTCAGCTAAAGAGCGTCGTGCCCAAGAGCAAATGAGCCTTCAAGCGGTAGAGGCTGTTGGTATGCCAGCCATTACCAACTTTGCTGAAAAGCGCATGATGAAGGACATTTTAGAGATACGTGACCAAGCTGTTGCCACAACAACATATACTGTGGATATGAATGGCAAGTTCCACAAGGTGTGTAACTCAGTAGGTTATGGTTTGCCTTACGCAACACAGTACACAAACCCACAAATGCCACAGCGCCCATTTAATGGCAATACTTATGTGTTACCCCAAGCTGATCCTAATGGATTATATTCACCAGCAAGCGCAGACGGCACATGGGTGCAGTGCGTGGATCCCAAAAGTAACAAAGCGAAGGTTGTTTATATCGAACCCCGCGTGGTGGTAAGTCCTATTCCTTTAGGTGACCAATGAAAAAGTATACGTACTGTGATTTAGAGCAAGCAATTTATCAAGCGTGGCAAACGATGGATGATTTAAAATTGTTTGCTGAAGAGTATTACGATGGACCCCAGGAAATGTCAGTTGATGAAGCGTTTAACTACATGGAAGGCATTAGGGTACTAGGAGATTTAAAGTTTCGTAAGTTAATGGATATGATGTGCCGCGTGTTTGAGCTCGATGAGTACTGCACGGATCCTGAAAAATTGGCACGACGAGATGAAGTATTTGCAGCAGTATTTAATCAACCCAAGAAGAAAGGAAGTAAAAAATGACTGATACAGTCGACGTAGCAGCACAAGAAGTAGATCCATTAGCGGATAAAATTGTTTCATTGAAGTATAGCGTTAAAGATGTTAATGGCATCATCAATATGATGAACACACCATTACAAACTCCGGTCATGGCCTGGGCAAACTTAATCGCTAACATTCAAGCTCAATGTGCACCACAAATTGAGGCCTTGAACGCAAACGCGGAGACACCAAGTGAACCTCAAACAGCTGCTTAAAAGCGCAGGCATTAGCAACAACATCATTAAAGAAGTTGAACGCAAATCCAAGATGACAACGGCGATGCAAGAAGTAGAGCACCAAGAAAAGGCTGCAGCAATGGCCAAGATGATGCTTAATGATGTAATGCCCCACCTGCATGGAGCGCTTAACAAAACGCCACCATCAAAACCTAAGAAGACAATCATTATTCCGGACTAGGGCGATTTTGTTAGTAAATGCGTATTAGTAGATATAAGGGCTTGTCGGGATGACACCCCTAGCTGTAAAGAAAGCTAATGGCCCCCTGGAGCCATCATAGAATCCAGGCTATTTAGCTGAAGTCGCATAGTGGCAATTGCAGCTGCTTTGTAAGCAGCCCCGAAAGGTACGTCAGTTCGAGTCTGACCTTCAGCACCAATAACAACAAGGAATTTTATGGCAGCTAAACCTGGCCTATATGCCAATATACACGCTAAAGAAGCTCGCATAAAAGCAGGTTCCGGCGAAAAGATGCGCAAACCTGGTACCAAAGGCGCGCCCACAGCTAAGGCATTTAAAGAGTCTGCTAAAACAGCAAAGACAAAATAATGGCAACCAAAAAACCATCACCAAACAAAAAACTATTTACTGAGGAAATGGCAAAGACCGTTTTAGAGCTCGGTAAACAAGGCGCGTCCCAAAAGTCTATGTACGCAGCTATTGGTATTAGCCGCGCCACAGCAGCTAAATGGAAAAAAGAAGATCCATTGTTTGCAGAAACTATGGATATGGCAACAGTATATGGCCAGTCTTACTGGGAGATGATGCTCCTAGCCAACGTAGACAACAAAGCATTTAACTCCAGGATCGCAGAAATTGCGCTCCGAGGACAATACCCCGATGACTACAAAGACAATCGCGAGATCAAAGCAGATATTAAGCAAGAAATTGCGGTAGATTTTAATGGTGAAATAGCAAAATTGATTGCCGCCCTTAAAGAATAAGTTTTTATTTTTTCAGTTTTATACAAAAAAGCCACCTAAAAGGTGGCTTTTTGCGTATTAGTAAATATACAACTAACCAGACTAAAAAGGCTAAAATGACAGCACATGCCCTCCTCAGCGCATCAGGATCCAAACGATGGCTTTCCTGCACACCTAGCGCTAGGCTAGAAGCAACAATCCCAGAACAAAAACGTGGTGCCGGTGGAATAGACTTTTCTGCAGAAGGTACACTGGCGCACTCATTATCTGAGATTCGTCTGCGTTTACAATACGGCCAAATAGGACATGACGAATATGAAAGAGAATATGAAATCATCAAGACGCACCCAATCTACCAAAACTACACACCCGATGAACGAGACGATTTCGAGGCTAACGTCGACAATTACGTTTTATACGTTCGCTCTCAGATCGGTGAAGGGGATACACCTCTATTTGAGCAACGTGTGGACTTTAGTGATTACGTCCCTGATGGTTTTGGTACAGCCGATGTGGTTATACTTTCTAAGCATTCCATTCGAGTCATCGACCTTAAGTTTGGAAAAGGAGTCCCCGTCTACGCAGTGGACAACCCCCAATTACGATTGTACGCTCTCGGAGCATATAGCAAATTTAAGGACGAGTATCCAGAAATTAGGGAAGTCACGTACACAATCCACCAGCCTCGCTTGGACAGCATATCATCTGATGGGACATCCATCGCTAAGCTCGTTGATTGGGGCAACTATTTCGTCAAACCAAAAGCGAAAAAAGCATGGAGCGGCGCAGGAGAATTCCTCCCAGGAGAGTGGTGCCAGTTCTGCAAAGCAAAAGCGCAATGCCGAGCGCGTAGTGACTTCAATACAGAGCTCGCTCGCCAGGAGTTCAAAGCGCCAGCGTTACTAGACAATGATGAGTTTAGTCTAGTACTCTCCAAAGCGCAGCAGTTACGCACATGGGTAAACGACGTAGAAGAGTATGCACTAACCAGGGCAATTAATGAGAACATTGTGCCACCCGGTTACAAGCTGGGCACCACAAAAACCCATCGTAAGATCTCTGACACGGCCTTAGCGGCCACCGTTTTGGTCGAGAAGGGTATGGACCCACAAATCATTTGGGAGGCTCCAAAGCTCAAATCGATCGCCACGTTGGAAAAGCTAGGACCAAAGGGGCAAGTAGCTGCATGGCTGGGTAATTTGATCCAGCGCCCAGACGGCGAGCCAAAGCTAATCAAGGCAAAAGAAGACGCCACGGAGGACTTTAAATGAATACCTGGCTAATGGGATTTATTGCAATCGTATACTTCATCGTTGCCGTAAACTTTTTTAGAAACAACGAGATAGGCTTTGGCCTGTCTTTTATTGGTTATGTAATAGGAAACATTGGATTGATATTGGCCGCATTAAAAATATAATAAGGAGTCAGTATGCAGGTAGCGTGCTATGGTTCAGAATTTGACATTCCGGACCTTTTAATAGATACATACATTAAAGATTTTAACGCACTGCCAGGGAGTGGATACCGAGAAGGGGTTTGTCAAATACGCGAATCCATCGAGGAGATACTTGATATTATTGCCGAAGAGCCGGATCTGCTACATGAAAAGGATTACCATCACGACTTCATTAAGGCACTGGCAATGAAGCAAGCATTAGGTGAATTGGGCATTTTGTACGACGCCTAAGTATTTCACAATGTGAAATAGTAAAACAGCAGATTTGCGTATTAGTAACAACAGTAAAAGGTTAGACAGACTGGCACCTACTGAAGACCAGTCTTAATGTTAAAAAGGATTTAATCATCATGGCAACAAAATCAATCAAAACCAAGTTTGTAACTGGTAAAGTACGTTTCTCCTACGCCAATGTGTTCCAGCCAGCTGAGACACCAAACGGCACATTAAAGTACTCTGTTTCTATCCTGATCCCAAAATCAGATACAGATACTGTCAATCGTTTTAAGAAGGCCTTTGAAGATACCAAGACAGCTAACGCAGCTGTATGGGGTGGCTCTATTCCTAAGCTCCTTAAAGGCGGCTTACGTGACGGTGACGCAGAGAAAGATGACGCAGCATACGCAGGTCACTACTTTATCAACGCCAGCTCTAACGAGAAACCTGGCATTGTTGACCAAGACTTGAACCCAATCATTGACACCAGCGAGTTCTACTCAGGTTGCTATGGTCGTGCTTCAATCACATTGTATCCATACGATACAAGTGGCTCTAAAGGCATCGCTGCCGGTTTGAACAACGTTCAGAAACTGGAAGACGGTGAGAAGTTTGGTGGTTCTACTTCTGCAGCGGCAGACTTTGCAGTATGAGTTCACTAGTCGGAAATGGGCAGTTATATTTTACTAATGCCCAAAACGGAACAACTTGGACAACTATCGGAGGGCCAATGAACAAGAAGCGTAACTTTTCGCTGAGCTTTGAAGAGACTGAGAATGGATTTGTTCTGAACACCACAGAAAATAAATTCAATCCAGAATACAATCAGCATCAGCAAATTAGCAAGAAATTTGTTTTCAATGACACTAACGAATTGATTAAAGCCGTTAGCGATATCATTCGAAACAAACAGCAGTAACTAAGTAGTACCCAGTAGATGGGCCAAGCCGGGGTGGAAACCACCTCGGCTTTTTTGCCCTTTAATAACCATAATAACAAAGAGAATAATAAATGGATCAGTATCAAGAATACATTGCAGCTAGTCGTTACGCGCGCTATCAAGATGACAAAGGCCGTCGTGAATCATGGCCAGAAACCGTAGCACGTTTTACAGATTATGTATTTAGTCGTACACCAGCAATCACTGACAACACAGAATTAAAAGCCGAGTTATATAACTCCATTGTTAACCTTGAATTGATGCCGTCCATGCGTGCCATGATGACTGCAGGAAAGAGTGCCGATCGTGACAATACTTGCGTCTATAACTGCAGTTATCTCCCAGTTGATGATCCGAAGTCGTTTGACGAAGCGATGTTTATCCTCTTGTGTGGCACTGGAGTTGGTTTCTCAGTCGAGTCAAAGTATATTAGTCAGTTGCCGGAAGTGCCAGACCGTTTATTCGATTCCGAACATACCATTGCAGTCCACGATAGTAAAGAAGGATGGGCAAAATCCCTCCGACTCCTCCTTGCAAACCTCTGGGCCGGAGAAATTCCAAAGTGGGACGTCAGCAATGTTAGACCTGCCGGAGCACGACTCAAAACTTTTGGTGGAAGAGCTTCCGGGCCGCAACCATTAGTTGATTTATTTCAATTTGCAGTAAACATTTTTAAACATGCCAAAGGTCGTAAACTCAATTCATTAGAGTGCCATGACTTGATGTGTAAAATTGGTGAAGTGGTGGTAGTTGGCGGTGTTCGCCGATCAGCTATGATTTCACTTTCCGACCTGGACGACGAAAGGATTCGACATGCAAAAGCTGGACCATGGTGGGACACTGCGCCACACCGCGCTCTTGCGAACAACAGTGCGGTGTATAACGAAACACCTACTGTCGGAAAGTTCATGGAAGAGTGGCTGTCACTTTACAACTCCCATTCCGGTGAAAGAGGGATTTTTAATCGGGAAGCTGCTAGAAAGACGGTTGAAAAATACGGGCATCGTGATCCAAATTATGAGTTCGGAACTAATCCATGCTCGGAGATCGTTTTGCGACCATACCAATTTTGTAATCTCAGTGAGGTTGTAGTACGCCATGACGACGATAAAGAAACACTTTTACGTAAAGTTCGTTTGGCTTCAATTTTGGGTACTATCCAAAGTACATTCACTAAGTTCCCTTATCTGCGTAAAGTCTGGCAACGCAATACGGAGGAAGAGAGATTACTTGGTGTATCACTTACAGGCATCTATGATAACAAACTCATGTGCACACAAGGAGAAAAATTAAATGAACTACTCGCAGAATTACGAATCTGCGCCCGAGACACTAATAAAGAATGGGCAGCAATTCTTGGAATTCCTGAAAGTGCTGCAATTACCGCAGTCAAACCCAGTGGAACAGTCTCTCAATTGGTTGATAGCGCTTCAGGAATTCACCCAAGACATTCCAAATATTACATTAGACGAGTGCGCGGAGATAAAAAGGACCCTCTTAGCCAGTTCTTGGTGTCCCAAGGAGTACCTTCGGAGGACTGCGTATACAAACCCGATCAAACGACAGTATTTAGCTTCGCTCAAAAAGCTCCAGACGGACTTACAAGGGGTGATGTTACCCCCATTTCCCACTTGGAACTCTGGCTCACTTACCAAAGACACTGGTGTGAGCACAAGCCATCAGTCACCATCTCAGTCGAAGAAAAAGACTGGCCAACAGTTGGAGCCTGGACTTGGGAAAACTTTGACGAAATCTCCGGAGTCAGTTATCTCCCCTACGATGGAGGAACTTACAGGCAAGCTCCATACGAGGAGTGTACAAAGGAAGAATACGAAGCCCTCAAAAAGTCTATTCCAAACATTGACTGGTCTCTTCTCCAAGAAAACACCGACAACGTAGAAGGCGCTCAAATGCTTGCTTGTACTGGCGGAAGTTGTGAGATCTGATCCATGGGATTGCCCTCCGCTAAACCTTATGAATTGGAATCTAGCATGGACGTGGCAAGCCCATGCACCGGGGTCTGCAAGTACCAACTGCATGACAACGTGTGCATCGGTTGCCGCAGAACCGAGGCAGAAATTACTGATTGGATGGGTTTATCAAACAGCGAAAAGCAACAGGTAATAAATAGAATTAAAGAAAATTCCAACTACACTTGAGCACGGATAACCACCCAATAACTGCAGTGAGGGAGGCCCGCAAGGAAGGCAAGGTTGGTCAGGGGGTGCAAGTCCCCCAACTATTTCACATTATGGGATCTTCGGATCCCATTTTTGCGTATTAGTAGTACTAAGATAAATCGTAGATACGTCTACTTGCCATAGGAGCATTAAGTATGTCAAACACCTTCCTCATAGCCGATACCCATTTTGGGCACGCCGGCGTCTGTAATTTTCTCCGATACGATGGTACCAAGCTACGACCATGGACTGATCCAGAACAAATGGATAAGGACATGGTTGAGTATTGGAACGATACCGTCCGTCCAAATGATAAAGTCTATCATTTAGGTGATGTGGTCATGCACCGCAAATCCCTACAAATTCTTAACCAACTCCACGGCAATCTTGTGTTAGTAAAAGGCAATCATGACATCTTCAAGCTCGAAGACTATACACCCTATTTCCGAGACATTCGTGCCTATATTGTCATGGATGGATTTATTCTCTCACACATACCAATCCACCCTGACTCTAAGGCACGATTTAAAGGGAACATCCACGGCCATCTGCACGCCAATTCGCTTGACGACCCGTGGTATTGTTGCGTATCAGTCGAACACATTAACTACCGTCCAGTCAGCTGGGCCGATACTTTAAAACGAATGGAGAAGCAAAATGCAATTTCTAACGATTAATAGCCTAGACGACTTGCTCCCATTCGTTGAGGAGAAGAAAGAGATTCACGTACGCACCACAGAAGATGGCTTTACAACGGTTATCTATCGCTTTATGGATAGCAACACCTTTGATACTGTAGAGTCATTAGAGGCCCGCGGCATTATGTTTGATGACCTTGGTAATGTGATCTCGCGCCCACTGCACAAGTTCCACAATCTAAACGCCACGCACTCCGGAATTAACTCTTACACCAAAGAGTACATCTTGGCAAACAAGGATCAAGTGGCTGTGATTTATGAGAAGCTAGACGGCTCCATGATCTCGACTGCTAACTACCATGGTCAAGTTCGCCTTCGCTCTAAGGGCACATTCGATAGCGACGTGGTCAAATTGGCACAGAAGATTTATGATCAAAGCTCTAAGATTCAGCAAGTTTGTGAATTGTGCATTCGTGAAAATTGGACAGCTACCTTTGAGCTCACCCACCCAGAGGCACGTATTGTACTTGATTACAAACAGCCACAGTTACGTTTGCTCCATATTCGTGATAATATCACTGGCCGCTACTTGGTATGGGATATTGATAGTATTGAAAAGTGCCCAACAATTCCATTAGATCAGCTCGAAACGATTTTGTCCGATGAGCACCTAGAAAACCTGCGCGACAAAGAGGGCTACGTGATCCAGTTCAAAGACGGCGACATGGTCAAGATCAAATGCCCATGGTATGTATCACTGCACAAGACTGTTACCTTTGTGCGTAAGCGCGATATTGTCGAGCTGGTACTTAATGAAACTTTGGACGATGTTTATGAGGCGTTTAAGAAGTTAGGAATTGATACCAAGAAGGTACAAGAGATTGAGCACAAAGTGGTTCAAGAATTGATTGAGATTGAGCAGGCTGTAGAAAAGCTACACAACGCCACTAAGGACTTGGAGCGCAAAGAGGTTGCCTTAGAGTACCGCAACAATTTGTACTTTGGCATGATGATGAGTATGCGAGATGGTAAAGAGATTAAGACTAAAGAGTGGTACCGCAAAAACATCTTGAAGACTTGGTCTTTACAGGCAGTCGATAATATTGGAGAAAAAGAATGAAGACATTGACTTTAATTCGTGGCTTGCCAGGTAGCGGTAAGAGCACATTAGCTGTTAAGTTACAAGACGCCTACACCGTTGGAACTGAAGCCGATGCTTATTTTTATGACGACTATGGTAATTATGTGTTTGATGCAGATAAGCTAAAGCATGCGCATGAATGGTGCCAGAACGATGCTAGGGAATTGTTAGAGGCTGATTACAATGTTTTGGTATCCAACACCTTTACCACATTGCGCGAGATGAAAGAATACTATCTCATGGCCAAAGAGTTTGGCGTGCAATTAAACATTATCACTTGTCAGGGCCAATTTGGTTCTGAGCATGATGTGCCAGAAGAGACTATGGAAAAGATGCGTAAGCGTTTCTTTCACGGTGACGTAATTGCGGAATTGGGAAAACTATATGATCTATAGTATTGACTTTGAGACCCGTAGCGCCGTTGACTTAGCTGAACAGGGGCTGGACATATATGCCAATGATTCTTCAACAGAAGTGTTGTGTATTGCGTACGGGGTTAATCCAAATAGTGTACAAGTAGCCTCTCCTCTACACAATCCAACATACAAAGAACATGCACTATTTAAGCATGTAGTAGAAGGTGGCAAAATCCAAGCATGGAACGCTATGTTCGAGTACGCCATCTGGAACTGCGTCTGTGTGCCTAAGTACGGCTGGCCACCACTAAAGCTGGAGCAGTGCATTGACTCTATGGCCATAGCCGCGGCTAATAACGTGCCCCAATCTCTTGGTGATGCGGCTATCTTTATGGATAGCGCGCATCAGAAAGACACCCGCGGCCGCTATTTGATCAATAAGCTATGCAAGCCCAAAAAAGACGGCTGGTTTGATGAGAGTGAGCCGTTAATGAAAGAGCTTTTTGATTATTGCGCACAGGACGTACGCACAGAGATGGCTATTGTAGCCGATTTAAGGCCCCTTACAGCCTCCGAAATGGATGTCTGGACCCTTACCCAGCGGATTAACCTTAGAGGCGTCCCAGTGGACCCTAAAGAGCTCCGTAATGCCATCGCTGCTATTGACTTCGTTCAGAACGACCTTAACGCCGAATGCCTAGCATTAACCGGCTGCAAGCCATCTGAGCGAGCCAAACTACTGGCCTGGTTAAATAACATGGGCGCGGGTATGGCTGATTTGACCGAAAAGACCGTTTCAGCTATGTTAGTGCACACTAACTTACATAAAGACGTGCGCAGGGCTTTAGAGCTGCGCCAAGAAGGAAGCCAGACTAGCGTGGCTAAGTACGCTAAAATGTTGGAGATACAACGTGACGGAAGAATTAGGAATACCCTGGTTTACCATGGTGCTAGTACCGGTAGGTGGGCTAGTCGTGGTGGGCTTAATCTACAAAATATTGCTCGCCCTACACTCGAAGATGATGAGATTGAAGCTGCAATACCGGGTGTGTTTGGTGGAGATGTGGGAGATGTGCTGCGAGCAGGAGTACCAATGGGCACACTTGCTTCCCTCGTCCGATCAGCAATTAAAGCTCCTGAAGGACGGACCTTCGTGGACGTGGATTTTAGCTCGATTGAAAACCGAGTTGGTGTGTACCTTGCGGGACAAAAAGATAAAGTTGAGCTTTTCCGAAAAGGTCTTGATGAGTACAAATTTTTCGCCGCTAATTCGCTCTACAGCATCCCGTACGAAGCTGTTACAAAAGATCAACGACAAATTGCCAAGAGCGCGGTCTTGGGCGCAATGTTCGGACAAGGAGCAAAAGGTCTTGTCAAGTATGCTGAGGGAATGGGAGTAAGCCTTACCGAAGGGCAGGCAAAGAATGCAGTAGATAATTACCGCATGTCGTATGTGAAGGTAAAAGAGTTGTGGGCAAAGTGCGAGAGCGCTGCCATACAAGCAGTTGAGAATCCCGGCAATCCATTTCGGGCCGGTGATAAGCTGGTTCTAAAGGTGGCCAAGGACGCTCTGTGGATGCAATTACCATCAGGCAGACTCATCTGCTGGCAAAGGCCACAGCTCGAGTTGCTCACCACTCCGTGGGGTGCTAAGAAGTTGGGCGTCACTGTGCACAGCCAAAACACTTACACTCGGCAGTGGAGTAGAAACGCGCTGATTGGTAGTTCGATTTTTCAATCCGCGGTACAAGGTACCGCTAGGGACTGTCTTGCCGTGGCTATGATTAACCTTGAGAAATCCGGTTACGAGGTGATCAACAGTATCCATGATGAGGTTTTACTCCTAGTTGAAGAACAAAGCGCGGAGTCCGCATTATCTGACGTCATGCGAATTATGACGACACCACCAACGTGGGCTCCCGACTTTCCTCTTGCTGCGGAGGGCTGGATCAATAAGCGTTACAGAAAGTAACTATTGAGCCTTAATAACAGGTGTGTCATTGAAAAGCACACCTGTTCCTGTATCTGTGTGGTAGCCACTGTAGCCAGCGTCTTTAATCATACGCTCCATATTGTTTATGGTGTGTTCAGGGCTGTGTTGCGTGATTCCCATCTGCATCAGATAGGGATCATTGGTCCGAGACTTTGTATAAAAGTCTCCAGGGTCTTTTGAAATTGGGTAGCTATTTTGTGACACGCCGGTGTACTTATTGCCACCAACACCGCTCTCTGGAACAATGTTATCACCGTGGTAAAAATATGAACGTGGCGCGATGTCAGCCGCGTTAGCTAGGCGCGCTGCTTCAGCACCCTTCATGCCCGTGCCGTATTTTCTTGGATCCAAGGCTGTCAAATCAGCTTTGGGTGAGAAGTGCGTAAATGGTACTGTGACTGCGTGTGCTAATTTTCTAATTGCACCGCCATCGGCTTTTGATAGCCTAGGGTCGTATGGGTTAAACTCACCACTATTTCCAATAGCAGACTTAATGCTGTATGGGTTGTAAGACACAACCTCGCTCAGGTTACCATCATGGTACTGAGCAAGACCATCGTAGCCCTGCTTTTGGGCGCGGCTCATTACTTCTTTACCAATATATCCTCTTGTGTCGTAGGCTTTTTCAATTATCTTATCGGCCTTATTCTCATCGACACCAAGCTGCATCAACGCGGCCTTCATCGGATCCCCACCACCTGTTGTAGTATGAATCTCTAATGGATTTCTTAAATTTGTATGGACCGGCATTACGTACCCGCCGGCGTCACTAGCATAGTGGCTTGCAAACTCAGGGTTAGGTGTCATATAGATACCAGCACCTAATGCGCCTTCTTTACTTTGCTTTAATTGAGATAGCGCCTCGGCACCACCTTTTTCGGATACGGTTGTACCGTGATAAAGTCTTTGTGGTATTTTAGACTCTTCTAAAAATTTAGCCAGTGCCCCCATGACTTGACCACCTGGAGCATAGTGACCAACACTACCACCCTCGGCCTTCATAAAGTCTGTAGACTCTGCGTCTTCTGGGTTGTACTTAGCAAACTTGCCACGAATGTTTTGTGGCTTTAATACACCGACGTTAGGGACAGCAGCCTCGGTAACCGCAAAGCTATCGTGACCAGTATCTCGTAGGTGCTGTAAAAACTCTGGGTGCTCCATAGTACCCCAGTTGTTGATTGGATCAGTCAGCCTGTCCATCATTCTGCCTGTCTTAACCTCTAACTCATCTGGCATCGCGTTAGGGTGTTTCTTTGCAATATAGTCCGCAACAACTTGCTGACTCTCAGCAGTAGCTGGGTCGAAATGTTTACCAAGGTTTACGCTTACTGGATAGATAGTCGCACCGGTCATGTACTGATCTGGTTGACCAACCATCTTTTCTATTGTCGCCTTACCGGGCACATAGTCATGTGCAAAGTCTGTGCTCTTGGTGACAAACGTTACACCAGGTGTATGCCACTCTGGTGGTTTTGTACCCTTAGTGGGATCAAATGCCTTAATGTTAGGCGAAGGGCTACCATGGTAAAAGCCCTCAGTAAACTGGGCCTTATATGCAGCCTTTGCGTCTTCTAACAACGCCTTCATTTTAGCTAAGTTTGGCATTATTTCTTCTTTGCTTTTTTAACTTTGCCGCCTTTTTTCTTAGGCTGGGCATCGTCTTGGTTCATTGCCTCACCGGCACCGAGCGCTCCAATACCATACATCGGTTTATCAGCACGGATAAATCCTTTTAATACTTCTTCTTGTGGCTCACCAGTAATTTTGCTAGTACGTGCAAGCATCTCGTTAATCTCTTGCATCATCGGCTTACCTGGGTAATCCTTAGCCCCAGCCCATGCAATGTCCTGGAAATTAGCAGGTTGTACTCCAGCCTTTTCAGCTTCTTTGGCAAGAGCCTGCTGATATATGCCATAAGTATTTGGAGGCGGAGACATCATCTTAGGGTCCCATAATTGACTCATCTGCTCATCAAGAGTAGATACGTCACGGTGACCTAAAAAGTTAGCAGAGAAATTATGGCGTTTTGGATTAGTCACAGGTATCTCACCCATCTCGGCTAATTTCTTAGCCTGCTCCATATTGCCACTAACAAAACGGCCACCAATTGGGAATGGTAAGTCCGCAGCTTTTGTTGGAATCTCATGCCCTAGATTTTTTTGAAAGTTTGTGTATGCCGCCATCATCAAGTTTGAGTTAGGATCCGCACCACCAGTTGTGGCGGCCATAGCGTCAGCAAAACGGGCCTTAAATTGTTTACGTCCCTCTTCAGGGCCTAACTCTTTAATAAACGCGTCTTCTAATTGACCCATAGCATACCAGTCTTTTGCGGCTGGTCTGTCCTTAGCCTTCTCGTATGCACCACGTAGTCTGGCTAATGACTCTGGATCGTTAGCCAGTGCCTCATACTTGGCAATTGTATCCGCCTTTTTAGGTACAATGTCTGTGGCTGTGTATCCAGCTGTCGGATAGTGAGACGGGTCTGCGTAGTATCTTTGTTCAATATTAAAGTGTGGCTCGTAGTTGCCGGCATCAATTTCTTTTTGAGCAGCCTTACGAGCTTTTTGAACACCTAACGCCTCTGGGCTTAATTGTTTTTGTAAAAACTCTTTGCCTGTCTTTGCATCTACTGCAAGCATTGGTGCTATTACATCAGGATAAGCCTGAGAAATTTTGTATGGATCCACACCAAACTTTTTGGCTAGACTCTCCGCGCCCTTGACAATCTTACCTCCAACGGCGTGCCCTTCAACTTGCACATGTTTTCCGTTATACAACTGAGGCAAAAGATGACTATCAGCTAAAACACTTTTATGTTTTGGCAGTACATCATCAATAAACCGGATACCTTTTGCAATCGTTGGAGCAACAGCCTTAGCACCTTTTTCAATGTATGGCTCAGCTGCGTCAATGCCCTTATCAAAGGCCTTGTTGCCAGCTTGGTATTGCAGCAATCTAGCTAACTTACCTGTACCACCAGTAAAAGGTGCAGCGTCCATGGCGCCAGATAAATAGCTGCCCATAGCACCTAGATAGTCGCCTTCTGAAGAGCTGTGAACAAACTCTTTAGCATTTTGTCCAAGGCTACCAGGGGTCTGTGCCAACCAGCTTAATGGATTGTATTTAGCCTCTGAGTCAGCACCCTGACTACCCATTAGTCCGCGAGCTTGTTGCATACCGATGTATGGCGCGATAGCATCGCGAATACGCTCGTTGTAGCTTGGCTCGTATGCCTGTGCGGTACCCATCTCTGGTTGACCACCACCGGCTAGGTGAACTAGACCGCCATCTTTTTTTCCCATGTCTTCTGGTAGTATTGCCTGTACGGCTGGTACACCAGCAGCGATAGCGGTACCAATCGCACGAATTGGTTTGTTGCGAGATTGTGACGCAGCACCACCAAGTACACCAAGCCCGCTTAACGCAGCACTTCCGTAGTTGCCGTGTGCGCCTTCTTCAACCATGTGACCAAACTCACCAACGGTCTCTGCACCGCCTGCTACACGACGCAGCATGCTAGATGTCGGCGTACGGTCTGCGTTAAGAATAGAAGACGCTATTTTTTGTGGGGCTGTCTCTTCTGGTAACTGGTTATTAATTCCTAAATAGCCACGGCGAATACCTTGACTAGAGCCTCGGGATTTAATAGGGGCACCGGCTGCAATTTTACCTTTGATATTTGCATCAGCATAATCTTTACCGCCAGCAAATGGATTGCTACTTTGTGTTCTATACCAGTTTTGAACGGCCTGTGGAGACTTAGACTCGTTTGCGCCAGTAAGTGCCTGCATTAACATATTTTTTGATGGGGCGGCAACAGGATTGACAGCCGAGGCAGCAGTCTGCACACCGGTATCAACAACCCGGCCAACAGTTGGCCCAAGCATGGCGCCGGTTGCAGCGCCAATAACAGCGCCCGCTGGGGCGGCTGGAATACTGCTTTCTGTATCTGTCTTAGCAGCTGGTTTTGCTGTGGGTTCAGGCAATCCAGCTAAATACTTTAATACGTCCTCTTTTGAGTGACCAGAGGTAATTGCTGCGTTGGTATCGTAGTTGTGTAACTTAGCTAGGTACTCTAGCTGGTCATCCATAGAATGACCTGCTGCGGTAGCTGCATCTGTATCATAGCTCATTATTACTTCCTATGGAAAGAGGATAGATCGCTTGAACTGCCTTGTGTCTTAGCATTAAATGGGTCACCTAATTCACCGGGTTGACGACCAATGATTTTTGCTAATTTACCATTATGTTCCGCAATAATATTCTTAACGTCCGGGCTGCGCATAAACCGACCAAACGAGGCATACTCTCCGTTAGCTGCACGATACTTATCGTATAGGTCACCAATTTTATTATCAAACTGGGCACGCTCAGACATGACACTAGCCTGCATGTTTAGTACCTTAGCCGGGTCTTTAACAGAGCCAACAGCGTCCTTAACAAGTTTACGCTCGTTATCAGATACAGCACCTTGACCAGTTAAGTATGTCTTGGCATAGTCTAACTCAGCAGCCCCGAGTGATTTTTCAACGCGGTGTAACTTTTGAATTTGTTCTGGTGTTGCACCAGCTTCCATTAAGTTATGTTCTAAGTTAGCAATACCCAATGTACCAAATTGGCCTGCGTTAATACCGCTCTCCAATTGTTTAAGTGCAAAAGGAGTAAATCCTCTTTTAGCTAACTTACCAAAAATCTGTTGCATATCTGGGTCTTCAGTAACGGCCTTAATGTCATTAAAGCGTGTGATACGCTCACCAGAACTTTGATATGCTGTATCAACTTGACTAGCTTTAACAGCATTTTGTGCTTCTACTTTCTTAGCAAACTCACTACCACCCTCAAGAGGAACTTTAGCGTTAGCTGCCTGGAACTCTAGGTCTTCTTTTGTACCAGGTGCAAATGGTGAAGCCACGCGTTGTGTCTGAGCAGGAGCCGCAGCAGGAGCTGCAGGTGGTGGGGCCGCAAAAGTGGACGGATGTGCTGGAGGAACTGGAGTTGTTAATTGTGGTGCCTGAGCTGCAGGAGCGCCCGCAGGAGCCGCCGCAGGGGCTTGGGTAGGCATAGGCCTAGGAGCAGCAGCGGGAGCTGCTGTAGGGGCCGCAGGAGCGCCAGGGATGCCTGTTGGGTTACCACCTGTGCCAGCAACGCTAGTAGCCGCACCAAAGGGTGTGCCTTGACCTGTACCACCAATACCGCGTACGTCGTGTGGTACAAATGCACTTGCACCAGCAAACTTAGTCAGCACAGCGGCTGGAACGAGTTTAGGATCAATTAAGCCATTCTGTACCATGTACTGAACATCTTTAATCATGTCAGTCTTATTGGCGTTTTTGGCTAAATATTCTTGAATAGCTTTTTGTGCACCCACCGGGTCGCGTGTGGCCTGGTTGGCAATACTTTGACGTAGGGCTGGATCTTCTACCAAACCTAACATACCACCTTGTTGAACCATTGAGGATGCCGCTGTTGGGCCACCGGCAGTAATATGTGATGGTGGGAGTGTTGTAGTAGCAGAACCTGAACCGCCAGAACCAAACAATTGATCGCGCATGGCATTAGCTTGTGCCATACCAATCTTAGCCTGAGACAATTGGCTCTTCATGCCAAAAAGTTCAGCGTCTTGACGATCTTTTTCTAACGCACGGTTTTGCAATGCCTCTGCAGGACCTGCAACGCCGCCTGACCACCAGGCCATGGCGTCTTTCATGCCTTCCATAAAGCTGCCTTTTTGGGCTTGCTTTTCTTCGATGAGTTTTTGCATGTTGGCTAAAAGCTCAGGATCGTATCCACTTGCTATTGTAGATGTACCTAAAGAGTAAGGACCTTTAGATGCTGCAGGCTTTACTGTACCAACGGCTACTGGCTCGTCAGCTGATAATGAATCTAATCCGGATGTTGTATCTGCCATAATTATTCCATTGTTCCGCTAGAAACTAAATTACCATTAGCATCGTATGTATTTGTTCCTGTTGTTCCGCCAGCATAAATTTGATCTGGGGTTAACGAACTACTACCGCTGCTACTATTTCCACTAAATAAATTGCCTATTGAATTTAACCAACCTGTTGTTGGGGCAACATAACCGGTTGAACCTGGAGTGCCGCTTCCGGATGAACCAAATAAAGAACCTAATAGACCACCTGCTGATACACCAGTGCCGCCCAATGCACTTGCCAAACCCATAACTTGGTTTAACGGGGAAAGTTGTGTTGTGTTTGATACTGTTTGTGGTGCCTGGATAGATGACAATACATTACCTAAGTTAGCAGCATTTGTGTAAGGAGCAGCTTGTTGGTACTGACCTGTTGTCAATAAGTTGTTAATGTCTTGCTGTGCTACGTTACCTGCAGCAGCGCCAGCGTTTACGCCGGTTGCTTGGTTTTGTAATGCAGCTTGGTTTTGTGTAGCTAATAGGTTAGCCTGAGCGTTACCGCGTGCAACATCCATAGCTGTTTGGCCACGTAAGCTGCCAAAGTTACCAGAGCCAATGTTACCCGCTTCAACCGGAGCCAATGTTTGTGGCAGCAATTGATTTAATTGTTGATCTTGAGCTTGAAACAAACCACCAAGGGCTGTGCTTGTGTTCGGTGTTACGTTACCGGAAGCATCCGTTGTCCAAGGATTGGCTGCACCGCTTGCAATGCTTTGCAGCGTGCCGCCAGCTTGAGTAAAAGCATTAGTTGGACCCGAAAGCGAGTTAACAGCATTCTGGGCAACAGTTTGCCCTGGAGCTGGTGCGCTGGCGTTAGCAGCAGTTGCCTGGTTCACTACATTTTGTTGCGCGGTATCGTACCATGATGGTAACGACGTTGTCTGTGTACCTGTGTTTGAGATTAAACCGCTTAGTCCTGTGCTTGCCATTATGCTTTCCTTTTTGCTTCTAAGAGATAGCCCAATGGGCCCTTACTGTCCGGTGGTAATTCTTTTGGGTTGTTGCTTTGTTTGTGTGCGCGAATTACTTTTAAGAATTCGTCTAATACTTTAGCGCCAGCGTCGTTGCTGCCATTTCCTAAACCAGATACAATATCAGCAGGCAGTACAAACTCGCCGTTTGCAAGCATTGCTGGTACAGAATCAGACGTACCTGTTCCGCCGCCTTGAACAAAATGATGGATGCCACCCTCAGAGAAAAACTCTGGGTTATGGCCTTCAATTTCGCCACCTTCTGCATGACCTGGAATACCTAATAACTTGCCGCTCATATCGGACAAGCCACCATGGCCGGGCAAGCCTTGTAATCCAATAGCATGCCCACGTGTAAACGATGCGTGACCTTGTGGAAAGCCAGTTTGGTTATAATTATATGTTGGAGATGGCAAACCACCTTCAGCTAAATGAATTGGGGCTACAGTTTCTTGAACGGATTGAATCGGTGATTGGCTGTATTGTGTTGCCATCAAAGGATTAGACGCCTCATTAATTGTTGGGATACCCAACAATTTAGCGTATTGTGCTTTAGTAACACCACCACTTAATGGTGCCATTGTGCTTGAGCCACCAATAGGGGTATACGTACCCGAACCTAAATCGGTTGTGGTGGATCCGCCGGTAGCAAAAGTTTGCACCGGTTGGGGGCTAAATTGATTTGTCATGGGGCTTACAGTTTCCTGTGTTGTTGGTTCGCCGATTAATGTAATTTCTTTACCACCAGTTAAGCCACCTGTTAGGTTGGTAATCCCTGGGTTTGTTCCTGTTGCAGATGTTGTTCCAGTGCCGCTTGTTCCGTATGTGTATGATCCGGATGTGCCAGTGCCACCAACGCCTGTGCCTGTGCCTGTGCCTGTGCCTGTGCCTGTGCCTGTGCCTGTGCCTGTGCCTGTGCCTGT
>TBL_comb47_HYPODRAFT_10000292_pt1 | contig 65517 bp, 43 predicted proteins | sample TroBogypolimnion_40_FD_10682 | JGI IMG/M metagenome (IMG submission 10682)
TAGTTCTTTTTTAGTTGTTTTTCAGTTATTTCTATGTTTTTTTTATTCTTTTTTTCTGTATTGTTTCGCTTTTTTTTAGTTTATTTTTCGTTCTTTTTACGCTTTCTTGACGCTTTAATACCATTCAGGTAGCTAATGGAGAGTCCTCTAAAGAATGGCATACCCTACAGGTTAAGTTTAGTCAAGTTTTCAAATAAGAAATTTATCATGCAATTTACCGGAGCATTTCAAAAGGAAATACACCCCTATTTTTTCAGCTGTAGGGGGTAAATTTCATTGAGAATTTTATCAAATGGACAGGCTTTAAACGTCTCAAATATACTAACTCCGCCACTTTAAGACTTTTCCCTTTATTTATAAGGACTTAAGCATATTTCATAAAAATATTAAATTTTATATATACTATTGACATCTGTCCCCCTTTTCCTTATCTTGGTATTATGAAAATAGACATTACAAAATTGATGACATTAAGTAACTTTGCAAAGCTAAAAGGTATTGCAAGGCAGAGAGCTTACAAGTTAGTAGATGCTAAACGTTTGGATTGTATAGAAATTGACGGAGTTAAATTTATTGTAATGAATGATAAAGCTAAGGAATATCAAAAACCGAAATAGATTTTTTTAATTTAAGCCATAAACATTACCACTATGAAACAAATATTTTTTATTGAAAGAAGCTTAAACAGATTTTAGGAATGTGGTAATTCCTTTGGCGGTCTGATTAGGCTTTTTTCATTACTAAAACGTTCATTGAGTTAGTGTAAAAAGTGATAAGTTTGCTGTACAGTAAAGTGTGCAGTAAAATATTTTTACAGTTATCATTTCTTATGTTAAAGCTACTGTAAAAAGTTTAGAATTTAGCAAAAAAAACAAATGGGGCTATAGCTCAGTTGGTAGAGCGGCACGTTCGCAACGTACAGGCCAGGGGTTCGAGTCCCCTTAGCTCCACAAAAAATGCGGCACGCAGCCGCATTTTTGTTTTTAAAAGAAACTGAAAAATTAAGCAGTTATCTTATTGTGTGGAGAGCAAGAATGCCGACAAATATTATAACCAAATAGATTGCAAGTGTAACAATTGTAATAATGCCAATAAATTTGTAATGCGATTTAAGATATTCAATCCCCAGATCAAGATTATACTGGTTGTTACCATAAAAAGCAGATTGAATTTCAGAAGCGAATTTGAATAAATAATACACAGGGAAAAAATATACGATATCAAGAATTATATAAATAATTCCAAGCGTGCCAAGTGTTGTCATTACAATAAGGGAAACAATTAATAAAATGCCCATTCCGATAAATCCAATTATTGCTAAAAATTTAGCCCATTTAGAAATTTCATTAAGGTTAATTTTGATAGATTCAGTTACAACAAGCTGTGAAGGTGCGTTTTCAACTTCGTTAAAGTTTTCCATTTCCACTCCCATTTAAAATTATTTAATTATTACAGCAACTTTAAATACTTTAATAAAAGCATAATGTTATACCAAAAAAGATTGGAACCCTGTGCAATTAGCTTTTACCCTTTGCTAAATTGATATATTTTAAGCTAAAATGCAATACAAAAAATTATCCGGTAGTATATTTTCTTAAACGTAAAATAAAAAACGCCGGATTATTAAATCAGGCGTTTTATAAAAATGCATAAAATTTAGCATTGGCTTATTCTTTTTTCTTTTCCTCATCGGCAGCTAATTTAATTTGTTCCTTATTTTCAAGAACAATCTCCGGTTTTGAATTGTAAATTTTGACTTTCCCGGTTATTAAAACCACTTTGCCTTCAAAATCTTTATAATTTTCAAATTTTGAAACATTCATTTTAAGAATAACAGCCGAAAAAGTATTATTAGGGTATTTGCCCCCCATATTAAAGTAAACCTGTCCCCCTTTGGTAACCGACACCTGGTCTACTACTCCTTTTATGATAACGCTTTCATCTGTATGGTCTTTGGCCTGAGCCGGCGTATAGGTTTTTTGTGCGAATAAGGATGAAACAGCCAATAGGAGAATAACAAATGTAATATTTTTGATGATTTTTGTGTTCATAAATAACTCTCAGTTTAGTCAGTCAAATTTTAAGAAAGAATTGGCAGAATTCAAAAAGTAACTTTTAAAAATAGTATATCTTCAGAGTAAAAGTTATTTTGGTTTAATGAATAATTAAACTAAAAGTTGCTTATGGCCGATAAAGAAGAATATACCTGCTCAGAATGCGGGAAAAATGTTTCGGAAAATGATAATGCCTGTCCACACTGCGGAGCTGATTTATCTGAGATAGAAGGGCTTGCGGAGGTGCAAACTTCGGATGCTTCCGCATCGGGTGCGTCCTCAATAAAAAAGGAACTCATTTCCGTGCTATCAGTTCTTTCAATAAAGAATGGTTATTATGTAACACTTGCAATAATTTATTTCATTCTGCTCTTTTTTATATCAATGACAATTAATGGAGTAAATATATTGTTCCCGGATGCAGTGCAGGTGCTCTCTTTCGGTGCAAATTATACTCCGTTAACACTTGACGGTCAATGGTGGCGGTTATTCATGTATGGTTTTATTCATTTCGGGATCATTCACCTTTTAATAAATATACTTGCCCTGGCTTACATCGGATCCTTGCTTGAAAAGATGTTAGGTAAATTTCTGTACATAACTTCATATCTGCTTTGCGGGCTCCTTGCAGGAGTAACGAGTGTTTTTGGAAATCAGGAGGTAATAAGCGCAGGGGCTTCCGGAGCAATATTCGGAATGTTCGGAATTTTCATTGCGCTGTCTTTATTAAAACAATTTGATATTGTAAAAAGAAATCAAGTACTAAAAACAGCGGGAATTTTTATTGTATTAAATTTATTGTTGGGCATTAAAGGTTACAATGACCTTCCCGCTGATATAGGCGGGCTTCTTGGCGGAATTGCCATAGGATTTTTATTTTACCCGGCACTAAAACATCCTCATAGCTTTAAGATAAAAGCAGGTGTGGTACTTCTGAGCATTACTTTGGCTGTGGTTTTCTGCGGATTGCTTTTACTGAATACTTCGATGGACATAATAAAGTATAATAACAAGATGAAAATATTTCATCAGTATGAATTAAACGCCACACAGGCACTTCTTTTCCAGAGCGAACCGAATGCTGATGCCGAGCTGCAAATGATTCAAGAGATGGGGATTGATAATCTTGAAAAAGGAATTAAAATAATTGAAGAAGCAGACAAACTAAATTTACCCCCCAAAATGCATGAAAGAAATAAAATAATAGCAGCTTTTTGCAACGCCAAAATAGATTTTTACTGTTATTACTACAACTGCATTAAGAAAAGGGAAAAAGAAAATCCGGCTGAAGTAGAAGCATTGACGCAAAAACTGGACAGCCTTCTTAACAGGCTTAATAATGAGGATTAACACGATTTAAATATAAAAATCGGTTGTCTCATTGTTTATGTACTAATCAACGGTTATTTTTTAATATTGAATTAATAAAAATCAGGAATCAAATGATAAATAACCCGGATACACCAAAAGAAGAATATGTCTGCTCCGAATGCGGAAAAGATGTTGCGGAAAATGATAAAGTATGTCCCCACTGCGGTGCGGATCTTTCGGTACTGGAAACATCTGTACCCGAAGTACAGGATGAAGAATATTATTGTACTTCATGCAATAAAGCTGTTGCTCCTAATGACACAGTTTGCCCTCATTGCGGAGTAAATTTGTCTGAAGGCACGGATATACCCGTTGAAAATACACGCAGCGTTTCAATTGTATCTTTATTATTATTTAAAGATGGATACATTATTACCCCGGTTCTATTTTACCTTAACATTTTCTATTTCATTTATATGGTAATGCACGGAGTGGGTTTTCTTTTCCCTGATTCAGAAAGTGTTTTGCCATACGGCGCAAATTTCAGCTTATTAACTATGAACGGAGAATGGTGGCGTTTATTTACAAGCTGCTTTATACACTTTGGAATTATTCACCTTTTAATGAATATGTACGCATTGCTGTATATAGGTATGCTGCTTGAACCATTACTAGGAAAATATCTTTTTATAGCTGCATATCTTCTAACCTGTTTAACATCAAGTGTAACCAGTCTATTCTGGCATCAAATGGTAATTAGCGCCGGTGCATCAGGTGCAATATTCGGAATGTTTGGTGTTTTTCTTGCACTTCTTACCACCAAGCTAATAAAGAAAGAAATAAGGATCCCGATGCTTAAAAATATTGCACTTTTTATTGTGCTCAATATTATTTTCGGAATGAAAGGGAATATAGACAATGCCGCACACATCGGCGGTTTGTTAGGGGGTGTGATAATCGGTTATGCTTTTTATTTTGCTATTAAAAACCCTAGGGATATTAAAATTAAAAGCGCACTAGTTATTGTAACGGTTGTTTTAATACTAATCATTACAAGAATTCTCTATGCAAATACTCCTAAAGATATGTTTAAGTATGAAGAACAATTAAAAGCATTTTCCGAATATGAACTTTTGGCAAATCAGGCAATGGGATTTCAAAATGCGCCAAGTGAAGAAGCCGCGTTAAAGGTTTTAAAAGAAACAGGCGTAGGCAACCTTGAAAAAGGAATTAAAGTAATTCAGGATTCGGATACGCTTAATCTGCCGAAGGAATATCATCAGAGAAATAAACTTATAATAGAATTCTGCAACGGGAAAATAGATTTTCTTAACTATTTCTATAATTGCATTCAAAACAATGTACGCGTAGAACAATCAAAAATAGATGTGTTAACAAAAAAACTGGATAGTTTACTAACAATACTGAACAAAAAGAAATAAAAATCTGCCAAAATGATATGCTGCGACTGCGGATAAAAATGGTTTATTATTTATTGAGGAATAAAATGAGAATAAAAATAATTTATTATCTGGCATTAATAATTGTATTAAACGTTTATACTTACGCGCAGGATGCTAAGAAAGGAAATGATTCATCATTTGTATTTGCCAAAGGTTCACCGGAATGGGTTGTGAATGAAAGTAATAAGGCTATAAAGATGATGGATTTTGAAAAATTTGTTAAATTTATGATCCCCAGTGAATTGGTAAAATTTAAAGCACAATTTGAAGCTTCTTTAAGCAACATTAGCCAGGAAACTTTTGAAGAAGAGATAAAGGATTTAATGCCCGGTATTAATTCTTTCGATGAATTAAAAAGGCTTCCGACTGAAAAATTTTTAGCTAAATTTTTGAGTGCTTTATTTAATCTGAAACCGGTACTAAAGATACTTTTTGAAAATGGTGAGTATAAAACATTAGGCCATGTAATGGAAAACGACACAACTGTTCATGTTGTGTATAGATTGACAATAAATTATGAGGGTAATAGTGTTTCTAAAATTGATGTTAGTACTCTTATAAACCATAATGGAGAATGGAAGCTGCTGCTTAAGGATGACCTGGCCGGTGAGAGTAAATTAATAAGCAGTTTGGAATCGAATCCAACTGTTAAGAAAAGCAAGGAAATTAATAATAATAGCTTGCTAACTCCCCGAAATGCAATGATTGCCGATCTAGTTACTATTGCTAACATAGCACAGGTTTATTACAGAAAGCCCGCGTCACTTGGCGGCGGCGGTAACTCTTTTATAGGATTTACTATCCCCGAAACAATTTCAAGTACCAGAAATGGTGAATATTCTTGTGAGGTATTCCCGGAATCAGTAACCATTGTCGGAACCGGCAAGCAAATTGGTAATGATGGTACAAACAAAATGAAAATTACGGTTGTTGTATTTAAGGATAAAATCGATAAGTCTATTATTACTAATTAATGTTCTCAAGTGGACCGCTTGTTCTTGTAAACCGTTAAAACGGTTTTTTTGATTACCCGATTATTAAATGGTCAACTTGAGCAATGTTTAAATTTATTTTTTGCAGAAGTTTAACAAAGAGAATTGCTCCCATCTTCTAATTTGAAGGGATTCAGAGACATTATAAATTTAATTTATTCCCCTTTAGGAATGCTTATAATAAATGTACTTCCTTTGCCGGGTTCGCTACGGACTTCAATTTTCCCATTTATTTTTTCAATAAAGTCTTTAACAAGAACCAATCCAATACCGGTGCCTTTTTCCTTTTCGGTGCCCTCTTTAGTTCCCTTTTTGTCAATTTCAAATATTTCATCAATTACGCTTTTGGACATTCCCATACCGTAATCTATTATACATATGTTAACAAAATTATCATTTAGTACCGCGTTAATTGATATTGTTCCGCCTCTGTATGAAAACTTAATAGCATTAGCAAGAAGGTTGCGCAATATAGTGTACAGCATATTCCGGTCGCAGAAAATTTTAGTACCATTTACTTTATCCAGATGGATTTTTATTTCCTTCTGCCTGATATTCCCCGAAACCAATTCAACTGCATCTTTAATTACATCTTCAAGATCTAAATGCTCGAGATTGATAGATATTTTACCTGATTCGGAATGAGACCAATCAAGTATATTTTGAAGAAGCTTTTGCCCGCTGTCTGCAGCTTCAAAAATATAACCTAAATATTCTTTGATTTCCTTTTCAGAAAGTTCTGAAAAATCTTCAATAAGAATGTTGCTAAAACCTATAAGGCTTTGGTAAGGATTTTTCAAATCATGTGCAATGATAGAGATGAGCCTGTCTTTCGTCATGATAAGATTAGATAGTTTTAAATTTTGTTCCGAAATCAGCTGATTTTTAATATTAAGTTCATCATTTAGCTTTTTTATTGATTTGTTGCGGTAGAAAATAAAACCGCTGATTATTAGAACAGCAATTAAAGCACCGGCAATAATAGCTATTCTAAGTTGGCCTATTTTCTTTTCCGAAGCCAAATCTGCTTGTTCTATTTCTTTATCCTTTTTTACAATAATATCAGCCGCCTGTTTTAGTTTATTTGGGCCGGAAATAATGAACCAGGAAGAAAAATATTCGGTCAGATAAAAACATGCGCTTTTATAGTCATTCATAGCAGAATATATCTGTGAAAGAAGATACGATGAAAGAAAAGAATAAACATAATTGCTGTCGCTTTTAGCCTGGGTATATCCCTCAAGAGTTATTTTAAGAGCTAATGGATAATTCTTCTGATGGAAGTAAACCCATCCCAAATTAATTTTAAGCAAAGGCAGATCAGTTAAAATATTATACTTTAGTGCAAGATCAATAGCTTCCTGCTGATATTTTAAAGCAGCCGCAGAGTTCCCATTGCCGCTATCTATTCCGCAAAGTATATTCAGCGTACTAATAATAAGCTTATAGTCGGTAAATTTTCGTGAAAGAGAAATAGACCGATTGGCAAAATACCTGCATGAATCTCTCTTCGAGTAATTGGCAGCCTGAATTTCATAATATATAGCAGAGAGGCGGTCACAAACTTTCGCAACTCCATAGTCATCTTTTGCGGCTTCAAAAATTCTAAGGGCTTTATATCCGTAACTCAAACCGGTTGGATAATCATAGATTGCCCGGTAATATTCGGCAAGTTTAATATATACATTAGCAATTTTTAATTGGTCTTTAAGTTGTATGCGCAAATCCAATTCCTGCAAAAGGAAATCAAGATTTTTAGGATAGTCCTGAAGGCCCCGCCATCCGTCTGCAATTAAAGCAAGCGCCTCTGCTTGTCCCGGAAGGTAATTGGCCTGCTTTGCTTTCTGAAATGCTTCCTCCGCAACAGAAATAGATATTCGATAACGGTTTCCCTGCAGCTTACTCTCTTTTAATAAAGAGTCTATACTAACAGTATCAGAATTTTGCGCAAAGATTCTGAGTGCAAAAAATAATATTAATGCGAATGAAATATTAAAATTATTTGTTTCCAACAGTAAATTCCCGTTTTACTGTTTTTTAATATAAGTAAATTTTATTAAACATATTTTAAGAAATTTAAGGTGATTAAAAAGCGAAAGTATTATTTAAGTAGGGAAAGATATAGATTGAAAATCAAGACGTGATGTCATAAAAATGCCGGAAAAACATTTTTAATATAAAAAATGCTAATCCGGCATGAATTGAAATTCAATTAAAAATAATTACTCTACAACCCATTCATGAATACCGCTTGACCAATCTTTAGGAAGTTTTACTTCCAGCCTGATAGCCTTTGTAGCGACTTTTTCAAACCTTACTATATTGTATTTATCCTTTTCGGTTTTATATTCGTTAAGGTTCTTAACCGGGACCCAGTCATTATCTTTCTTATAATATAATTTCCATGAAGCAGGAACGCGGCATCCGCCGTCAGGGCCGTCATCAAACCAATATACTTTAGAATAGGAGATTGTTGTTTCCTTTGCAAAATCATACTGAACCCATTCGGTTGCGTCTTTTTCGGGCCACCAGTGATAATATTGGAATGAATGATCATTGGAATTCTCCGGTTCGCAAAGGTCATTTATTGATGTAAGCGCTCTTGTCGGGCGCGATGCACTTACTTTACTGGTAGAAGCAATTGTAGGGGGTTTAATTGGTGTTGCTGTAGCGGCTTTTGCGGCGAACCATACGGTCATCTGTCCGCTTCCTCTGTTACACCATGCATAATAAGGAATTGCCGTGAAATTTTGTTTATGTAATTCTCTCTGTCCAAGTTTATCCTCTTTAACCGAGAAAGCATCCCCTGTAATAACTTCTATACCGTTTAGAAGATCTTTTTTATACTCGTATTTAAACATTTCATTATAATCTATAACAATATTAAATACATTCTTGCCGGGATTGTCAATTCCTTCGGCACAGTAAACAATAGGGCCGCGCTGAAGAGCTACTCTTCCGGTATCGGCTGTTACTTTACTATCTGCAATAACTTTTTGAACAGGCATTTCGAATGTAAAATCAATTTTATCACCCTTTTGCCATGCTCTATTAATTACGGCATAACCGTTATCCATATAATATTGCGTATTAATTCCATTTACATAAATTTTTATTTTATCCGATTTGGAATTAGCAAATGAATATAGGCCGCCGGGTACAACTTCGTTTCTTGCCCAGCCGGGAATTCTTATATGCAAATCATATACTGTTTCTTTTTCGGGTTTTACAATTAACTCAACCTTGCCGTCCCAGGGATAATATGTTTTCTGGCTGATAGAAATTTTACCTGCCGTAGTTTCGAATTCTGCTTCACTTTGAACAAATAAATTAACATAAATAATATTTCCCTTTGTTGCATAAACGTAACCGGGTACCGATGGAATTAAACGGGCAACATTTGGAGGGCAGCATGCACATCCGAACCAGCTGCTTCTTGCACTGCTGCCGAACGATGCAAGGGGATTAGGATAGAAAAATAAATTTCCGCTGAGTGAAACTCCCGAAAGCACGCCGTTATAAAGTGTTCTTTCTAGAACATCAATATATTTGGAATCTCCTTCAAGAAGGAACATTCTCTGATTCCAGAATACATCTGCAACAGAAGCACAGGTTTCGCAATATGCAGAAAGGTTAGGCAGGTGATAAGGATCGCCAAAGCCTTCCGTTCCTCCCTGAGCGCCTATTCCGCCGGTAAGATATAATTTTTTGTAAACAATATCCGTCCAGATTTTATCAAGAGCATTCTTATAAGCAGGGTCTCCTGTTAATGCTGCAATATCGGAAGCGCCGGAAAAAAGATAGCTAGCACGTACAGCATGCCCTACAGCATCAACCTGATCTACAAACGGTTTATTCATCTGTGCATAATCGCCGAACTGTACATTTTCTCCCTTGCCTCTTTTATCTATGAAAAATTTAGCAAGGTTAAAATATTTTTCATCATTGGTAACGCGGTATAATTTAACAAGCCCCATTTCTATTACTTCGTGTCCGGGCACTTTTTCAAGCTTGCCCCATCCGAAAACTTTATCAATCAAATCTGCATTTTTAATTGCAATATCAAGTAATGTTCTTTTGCCTGTAGCAAGAAAGTGAGCGGTGGCGGCTTCATATAAATGCCCTGCATCATAAAGCTCGTGGCTTAACTCTTCCTCTTTTTGCCATCTTTCAGATCCCGCCCATTCATGAGGATGCTGCGGATCAATGGTTCTGTTTGTGTAGAGGTAACCATCAGGTTCCTGTGCCGCTGCAATATATGTAATGAGTGTGTCTATGTAAGCATCCAACGCAGGATTTGGAGAAACCTGCAATGAATATGAAGCAGCTTCAATTGTTTTGTATACGTCACTGTCGTCAAACGGGTATTGTGTTGCAAATTTACCCGGTTTCAGCTTAGCAGCTATTTTGAAATTATCAATACGTTTTGTTTCTTCCTCTTTTTTGAATATGTGAGGGATAGTAACATCCTGATTTACCTGCTGCTTCGGTGCCCAGAATATATCATTGAATTTTACTTTAGTAAATGAAACAGGAGTAATAGGATAGTCCTTCTTAAGTGTCTGAGCATAATTAAAACTCAAACCCAGAAAGGCTAATACAAATAATGATTTTTTGATTAAACTCATTTTCCGTTCCTTAAATGATTTTATTTTTTAACTGTTCTTAATTTTATTATGCATAGTGAATTGGCGGGACAGTTGAATATGAAATCCTTTCCCGCATTATTAATTTTAATTGTTTTAGGTGCAACCTTTTCGGGATTGATAAAGCTGTTTTCATCATCCTGTGAATCGGATGAAAGAATAACTACTTCACCGTCAGGAAGAATATTTTCTATACCTTTTAATGTGATTTGTGTGCTTTTAACTTTATCTGAAGGATTAACGACTTTAATAATAACTTCATCTTTATTTTTGCTTATGCCCGATGCTGCATAACAGGAAGGTGCAAATTTTTGAGGAAGTGTAAGGTCATGAATAAGCTCTCCATCCAGATAACATTTTACATGATTGCCGTTTGTTTCAATTTTAATATCGTACCACTTGCCTGTATCAATATGTCCTTTTACACGTTTGCCTACATCTTCAGTACTATTTCCGAAGCTTTGTACGCATGTTTCGGTGTTCCCCCATCCGCCAATGTTCCATCTGTAATTTTCTTCACCATTCTTAACATAGAAACCGACTGCAAATCCTTCATCTCCTTTAATTTTTCTTGCTTTCAAAGTAAGTGTATAATCTTTCCATGAATTATTGCCGCTTGTAATTAATGTTTCCCAGGTATTTCCGGAATTCCTTAATGCGCCTTCCGCAGCCTGCCATTGATCGCTTACCGGCAGCCAGTTGGCTATGCCTTTGGAAAAATCTTCGCTGAATAATTCTTTTCCGCCGCTTGTTACTTTAATATCCTTATATTCAGAAACAGTGCCCCACGTACCAAGTGCAATGCCTCCTTTATAAATATCTTCTTTAACTTCTTCCTGCTTAACATTCACAGTTGTTGTTAAAACTTTATCAGGCCTGTTGTTAGAAAACATTTTAATTGCCTGATAAGAAGGAGTACCATAAACTTTAGAACTGTTAAAGACGATCATATCGGGGTTCCAGTTACGGTTGTTTGCATTTACAAATGTCGGAGCATAAGATGCCATCTTAACCATATCGGCATTACGCTCCATGCCTATCATGTAAGCAGATTCCGCAAGAGCGCCGCGTAAATTTCCTTTCCCAATTTTACCCGATGTTACCGCAAACTCGCCAATGTATATCCTTCTTTTGCGATCTCTGTTGTACTTGTCATACATTGAAGCTCTTTTATAAAATTCATACGGGCCCAGATAATAATGTTCGTCAATCATTTCAATGTTACTTTTTACTTCGGGCATGTTTTTAATATTAATTTCTCCGTCCGCTATAGTTATTATCAGCGGATATTTTTCTTTTATTGTTTTATAAAATTCATAATAGCGGTTAGAGTATTCTTCTCCCCAATTCTCATTTCCTATTTCAATATATTTTATATGGAATGGTTTAGGATGTCCGTTCTTTGCACGTATTGCTCCCCATTTAGAGGTAACAGGGCCCATTGCATATTCAAGTGCATCAAGAGTCTCATTAATATATTTTCTTACTTCTCCTTTATCAAATTCTCCCCCTCTGTACTGGCATGCCATGCCGACATTTACAACGTACAACGGTTCTGCATTAAGGTCTTCGCAAAGCTGCAGGTAATCATGAAAACCGATTCCGTCATAAGTGTGGTAGCCCCACAAATTCCAATGCCCCGGTCTTTCTGAAATACCGCCTATTGTTTTCTTCCACTGAATCCTGTTTTCCACAGATGCACCTTCAACAACACAGCCTCCGGGAAAACGGATAAATGAAGGCTTCATATCTTTAAGCATTTGCGCAAGGTCGTTTCTTAACCCATACTTGCGGTTATTAAATGTTTTTTGCGGGAATAAAGAAATAACATCAAAATTAATTACACCTTTAGAAAGGGGAGAAAGCACAAAACATGCGCTTGTATCATCTGCATTGCTTGTAAGAAGGGCAGAAAATCTTTTCCATGATGCGGAAATTCCGCTTATTACTATTGATGTATAAACTTTTCCTGTTTTGCTCTCAAGGCTTACCTTTACTTCCCCTTTTGATGCTGCATCTTTAAAAGCATAGAGTGAAAGAGAATATTTTTCTCCTTTCTTCAGACTGATTCCCCAGTATCCGTTATTTGAAACTGCAATTCTTCCTTTGCCGGTTTTGGTGACTTCAAACTTCATGTAATTAGGGTTGCCGGGATTAAGAGGAACTGCATCAGTTTGTTCTGCTGAGCCTTCCCATTCACCCTCCTTAATCATGTTCCATGAATACAAAGAAGTAGGGCGTACATAATGTTCTTTCCACCCGACAGAGTTTTGGATAGTATCGTTTGCAATGAACTTCATATTTTCAGGAATGCGGCCTGCTTCAAAATCCCTGTTCTGAATAAGCTCTCCATAAAGTCCGCCGTCCGATGCATGGTTAATATCCTCAAAGAAAATACCGTACATATCAGGGCTTAACTGCAATTGCGGCTGAGATGCGTCAATTATTATATGGCAATCCGGTTCATCGGGAGTAATATTCTGTGTAAATGAAAATGAAATTGCTGCAATTACACAGGCAATAACAACATAGATCCCTTTTTTTAGATTAAAATATGTTTTCATTCTTTTCTCATCTATATATTTTTCAGAAATATGCGTTAATGTTAACGCTAAAATAAGAATAAATAGGGCTATTTCAAGGGATGATATTTAAAGAGAGCTAAAGATGCCGCAGGCATCACATATGGGTAAAAGCTGAACTCACCTCGGTCCTCTCTTGGAAAGAGAGGATGTCGTTATACAAAATTTCTTGCATGGCGAGAGATGCCGTAGGCATCACACATGGGTAACAACAACTGCGAATGGTGATTTTCGACTCCGTTAGGATGTCGCACATGTGACCTCGTATTTATATAAGACAGAACTCACCTCAGTCCTCTCTTGGGAAGAGAGGATGTCGTTGTGCAAAATTTCTTGCATGCCGAATGATGTTTTAATTCTGATACCGCAGGCATCACACATGGGTAACAACAACTGCGAATGGTGATTTTGGACTCCGTTAGGATGTCGCACATGTGACCTCGTATTTATATAAGACAGAACTCACCTCGGTCCTCTCTTGGGAAGAGAGGATGTCGTTATGCAAAATTTCTTGCATACCGAATGATGTTTTATTCTGATGCCGTAGGCATCATACATTGGTAAAAACAGAACTCACCTCGGTCCTCTCTTGGGAAGAGAGGATGTCGTTATGCAAAATTTCTTGCATGGTGAGAGATGCTGCAGGCATCACACATGGGTAACAACAACTGCGAATGGTGGTTTTCGACTCCGTTAGGACGTCGCACATGTGACCTCGTATTTATATAAAGCTGAACTCACCTCTGTCCTCTCTAGGGAAGAGAGGATGCCGTTGTGCAAAATCTTTTGCACGCTAAAAGATGCTGTAGGCATGACACATTAGAATTATTTCTATCCTTTCAGCCGTTTTCTGTATTCTGTTGGAGGAATGCCCATGATTTTACAGAAGAGGCGCGAGAAATAATACTGGTCTTCATACCCAAGCATTAAAGCAATATCTTTTATCATTAATTCGGTTTGGTCTAAATAATTGCAGGCTTTCTGCATTTTAAGTTCAAGATAATACTCAACAGGGGATTTGTGTGTGCTTTTCCTGAAAAGCATAATAAAGTGGGATTCTGAAAATCCCGCATAAGCTGCCATATCGGCTAATTTTAATTTTTTATTTAAATGATTTCTCATATATAAAATGGAATGTTCAACGAGTCCGTCATGAAGAGAGGAAAGGGATTTATTAAACTGAGTTTTAAACCTGAAAGAAGCAAGAAACCGTGCCAGACAAATATTGGAGTACAAAATATTATCCCTGCTGTAACCCATTTCAAGTATTCCGAAAATTTCTTCAAAAAGTTTTATCCGTTCCTCAATAATAAACTTTGATTGCTCCTCATAGATTATTTTGTTCGTTTCGTTATTGGAAAAAATTCTTGATAGTGTGCCTGTAAAATGGACCCAGTAAATAGTCCATGGAAGTTTTTCATCTGCACCGTAACTATGAGGCATATTTGCAGGTAGGATAAAAAAAGAATTTTCAGTAACTGAATACTTCTCGCTGCCAAGTGAGAACCACCCTGCGCCTTCGGTGCAGTAGATCAGAATATGCTGGCTGCATCCCTCTTTTCTTTCCCTGAAATGGTATTTTGCATTAGGGTAATAACCAATATCGGTAAGATAGATTCCATTCATTAATCCGTTTTTCTTAATATCGGCAAGGACATTTTCCGGCAGAATAATGGATTTCTGTCCGCTGAAGCCTTCCTTCTTCTTCATTTTCCTGTTTTCCGCAACTTTTACCTGTCTAATAATAATAAAATAATCCATCTCTTAAAAATAAAATCCATTTACGTGCAGCCGGAAAAGGTTATTTTAGATTCATAAAATAACATTATCTAAAAGGGACTATGGAAAAGGGAACGTACAATAAGGCATATGTACTGGGAATCACTTTGGTTTCTGCAATGGGAGGACTCCTCTTCGGTTACGATTGGGTAGTAATTGGAGGAGCTAAACCTCTCTATGAATTATATTTCGGCATTTCCGGAATTCCTGCAATGCAGGGATGGGCTATGAGCTGTGCCCTTGTTGGATGCATTATCGGTTCCATGCTTTCGGGAATGATGAGCGACCGCTTCGGGAGGAAAAGTTTATTGACGTTTTCCGCTCTGCTGTTTGTAATAACCTCCATAGGTACAGGATTGTCCTCATCATTTATTGAGTTTGTACTATTTAGAATATCCGGCGGAGTTGCAATTGGTCTTGCATCAAATCTTTCTCCCGTTTATATAGCGGAAGTTTCTCCTGCAGAATCAAGAGGAAAGTTTGTTTCATTAAATCAGCTTACAATTGTAATAGGCATACTTGCGGCACAGATTGTAAACTGGCTTATTGCTCAGCCGATTGCAAAAGATTCAACCGCTGTTGAAATATTAAATTCATGGAACGGCCAGATGGGCTGGCGCTGGATGTTCATTGCATGTTCTGTGCCTGCGTTTTTATTTTTCACGTTTATGTTCTTTGTGCCCGAAAGTCCCCGCTATCTTATAAAGAAAGGAATTGCATCAAAAGCTCAAAAAGTTTTAGCGCGCATTGGCGGAGAGGCTTATGCTGCAAATGAAATAATATTAATAAAAGATACCGTTCAATCTGAAACAGGGAAGATTGATTTATCCGGATTCAGGCAGAAGGGAATGAAGAAAATTATTATCCTCGGAATTTTCATAGCAGTGTTTCAGCAATGGTGCGGAATAAATGTAATTTTTAATTATGCACAGGAAATATTTTCCGCCGCCGGTTACGGTGTAAGCGATATTCTCTTTAACATTGTAATATCGGGAAGCATTAATCTGATATTTACATTTGTTGCAATAAACACGGTGGACAGGTTCGGCAGAAAACCTCTTATGCTCATTGGCGCAGGAGGGCTTGCAGGAATTTTTACAATTCTCGGCACGTTATATTTTATGCATGTAAAAGGAATTGTTATGCTGGTTCTTGTTATGACTGCAATTGCATGTTACAGCATGTCCCTTGCACCTATTACATGGGTGGTGCTTTCCGAAATATTCCCGAATAAAATTAGAGGGGCCGCAATGGCAATTGCTACATTCTCATTATGGGCGGCATGTTTTATTCTTACTTACACATTCCCTCTGTTCAACAGTACCCTTGGAGCAGCAGGAACATTCTGGATTTATGCATTTATCAGTGTAATCGGATTTATCTTTATTAAATTCAGGCTGCCGGAGACTAAAGGAAAATCTCTTGAACAGTTAGAAAGCCTTTTATTAAACAAGTAATTAAAATTAGTTATAGGATATGAAAATGAAAGTTGAAGCATGGGAAGAAAAAATTAAAATGCCCACATATAAAACGGGAATGCCCGATAAGAATCCAATTTTTATGGAGAATAGAATTTATCAGGGGAGCAGCGGAAAAGTTTATCCCCACCCTGTTATTGATAAAGTGTATGACGAAAAAGGGGAACAGGAATACACCGCTCTTTTTCTTGAGAATGAATATCTGAAGATTATGGTTCTTCCCGAATTAGGGGGACGCATTCACATGGCTCTTGATAAAACAAACAACTATCATTTTATCTATTATAATAGAGTTATAAAACCTGCGCTTGTAGGTTTAACGGGTCCCTGGGTTTCAGGAGGGATTGAATTTAACTGGCCCCAGCATCACCGCCCGAGTACATTTTGTCCCGTTGATTATTTGATTAAAGAAAATGAAGACGGCAGCAAAACAATTATTATGAACGAAATAGAAATTATGTTCCGCACAAAAGGAATGGCTTCATTTACTCTTTATCCCGGCAAAGCATATCTTGAAATAACAGGGAATACTTTTAACCGGACAAATCTTGCGCAGACATTTTTATGGTGGGCTAATCCCGCTGTTCATGTAGATGAACATTACCAGTCCGTATTCCCTCCGGATGTAAATGCTGTTTATGATCATGGAAGAAGGGATGTTTCTTCTTTCCCGATTGCAACGGGCACATATTATAAAGTTAATTATGCACCCGGGACCGATATTTCACGCTACAAGAATATTCCCGTACCTACATCTTATATGGCTGTTGATTCTGAATACAATTTTATCGGCGGGTATCATCATCTTAAAGAAGCTGGGATTATGAATATTGCGGATCATCATATTGCTCCCGGCAAAAAGCAATGGACATGGGGCAATGGTGATTTCGGAAAGATGTGGGATAAAAACCTTACCGATGAAGACGGTCCGTACTTCGAACTAATGGCTGGTATATATACAGATAACCAACCCGATTTCAGTTTTATTATGCCTTTGGAAGAAAGAGAATTTAAGCAGTACTTTATGCCCTACAAAAAAGCAGGTTATGTTAAGAACGCCACTATTAATGCACTTGTTAATCTGGAGTTTAATAAAGGGAAAGCAATAATTAAAGTATATGCCACTTCTTTGTATGAGAATGCAAAAATAATTCTTTCAAAGGAGGAAGAAATTATTTTTTCTGACAGTACTGATATTTCTCCAACTAAATTTTATGAAAAAGAAATCCAACTGCCCGGGAATGTTGCCGAAGAGAATATTAAAATTACAGTAGAATCGTTTGATGGAAAACTTCTGGTTGATTACACAAATAAAAAGCCGGAACAAAAACCGATTCCTAAACCGGCTACTCCTATTCCTCATCCAAAAGAGATAAAAAGCAATGATGCACTGTTTCTAGCAGGAACACATATTGAACAGTACAGGCATGCCACATTTAAAGCCGAAGATTATTATCTGGAGGCTCTTAGCAGAGACCCTGAAGATTACAGATGCAATAATGCAATGGGGCTTGTACATTTCCGGAGGGGAAAATTTCATGAGGCTGATAAATTTTTCCGGCGCGCAATTGAATCTCTAATGCGCCATAATGCAAATCCATACGATGGAGAACCTCTATTTAATCTGGGACTTTGCCTCCGCATGCTTGGAAAAAATAATGAAGCTTATAAATATTTTTATAAAGCATGCTGGAATGCCGCCTGGCAGGATCAGGCATACTTACAGCTTGCACAAATTGCGTCGATAGAAAACAGGTTAGGAGACGCTCTGGAATTCTGTGAAAAATCTCTAATTCGTAATCAGCGTAATTTTAAAACAAGGGATTTGAAAATAATACTACTGAGAAAACTGAACCGGCTTGATGATGCATTAAAATTCGCCGAAGAGACTTTAAAAATTGATCCGTTTGATTTCGGCTGCCGAAATGAACTCTCATTAATATTAAATGATCTAAAAGAAACCGATAAGGCAATCAAAGTCCGGAATGAACTTTTCACTCTCATGCGTAACAATGAACATTCATTTATAGAGACCGCTTTGGATTACACCAGTGCAAGATTTATAACTGAAGCCATTGAACTGCTGAATAACATGCAATCCCGCAATAGAACACCGATGTTCTATTATTATCAGGGATATTTATATTATCTGCTTGGTAAAATGGAAGCAGCAAAGAATAGTTTTCTTGCAGGGTTTGATTTATCTCCCAACGGTGTATTTCCTTCCCGGCTCGAAGACTTGCTGGTACTTGAAAAAGTAATAGAAATGAACAGCAGCGATTATAAAGCATATTATTATCTCGGCAATTTCTGGTATGATAAGAAACAGTATTCCGATGCAATTAAATGCTGGCAGAAATCAATTCAGATAAATTCCCGTTTCCCGACTTCACACCGCAATTTTGGTTTGGCACTTTTTAATAAATTAAACAAGCCGGAAGAAGCGATTGCTGAATTTGAAACAGCATGGAAACTCGATGCAAAAGATTCAAGGATACTTTATGAACTGGATCAGCTTTACAAAAGAACGGGAAGAGATATAAATTCAAGGCTTAAATTGCTTGAACAAAATTACAACCTTGCTGAAGACAGGGATAATCTCTTCTTAGAATTAATTACTCTCTATAACTTAATAGGTGAAAATGCAAAAGCATTGTCATTGTTGGAAAATCACAAGTTCCATCCATGGGAAGGAGGCGAAGGGAAAGTCTCTGAGCAATTTGTTCTTTCCTGCCGCGAACTTGCAATAAAGGAAACTGAAAATGGTAACTTTGCGCAGGCAATTATTTATCTCACAAAGGGAAGAACCTATCCCGAAAATCTTGGTGAAGGGAAATTATTCGGATTCAGGGATAATGATCTGGATTACTTATCCGGGCTTGTCATGGAAAAAATTGGGGATGATAAAAAAGCTGTAAAATATTTTACTGAAGCTTCCCACGGCTCCGATGAACCGGTACCTGCAATATTTTATAATGATCAGCCTCCTGAAAAAATATTTTATAAGGCAATGGCGCTTCTTAAATTAAAAAGCAAAAAAGAAGCGGAGAAAATATTCAACAGGCTTATTGATTACGGCAATAAACATTTTGAAGATGATGTTAAAATAGATTTCTTTGCTGTTTCTCTTCCCGATATGGGAGTGTTTGATGACAATTTTAAAGAAAAGAATACGATTCATTGTTATTTTATGATTGCGCTTGGTTATATAGGCTTAACGCAAAAAGGAAATGCAAAGAAATATTTGGAGCGTATCTTAAAAATAAATCCCGCGCATTCCGGTGCGGTTTTATTCTCGAAGCATATAGATTTGTTTTAAACGGATAGGACATTATGTAAGGTATATATTTGCCGGACATTTCGGTACAATCCCGACTTAAGTCGGGATCATTCAATGACCGGCAAACAGGTTTATTAAGCCGAACTCACCTCGGTCCTCTCTTGGGAAGAGAGGATGTCGTTGTGCATACTTCCGTGCACATAGAAAGATGTTTTTGTCCTTCCCGGAGAATTTAAAGAATTATGTTAAGAATAAATTTCAACAATTTTTTTTGATGCCGTAGGCATTGCACATGTAACCGCATAATATTCTTAGCCAGCTCTTAGGGGCAATCATTTTTACCTTGCCATACGCCTATATTTTAATAATATTGTGGGCGTGAATATGAGATGAATTATCATTAATGTTGAAAGTTCATTGTCGTTCAATATATTATAATGATTATAAAAGGTTATTTTAATTATGAGTATTAAAAACTTACAGGTAAATAAATGAAAGTATTCTCTATTATTATAATATTATGCACCAACATACTTGGACAAAACATATACTTTCAGCAGGAAGGTTTACTTATGAGAAATGATACATTGGTAGCCTTTGTAGAAAATAATAAAGAGTATCATATTTTAGATGGTAAAATATCGGCTGATGGTAAATATCTGGCAGGTACATTATGTATGCCTAATTACAGAAGTTATCCAAAAAATATTTTTTATCACATTGATGGGGATACTCTTAGTCAGAAAGCTAAAAGTTTTATTGTTTATTCCCTAAAGGATTGTAAAATATTGTTTAACAAAGTATATGAATATGAACCTGATGCTTATTTTTTTAATAATACTGTATTTATTCAATCTATGGATTCAATAGGTCACTGGTTGGATATTTTTGACTTAATAAATAAAAATTATAAGCAAATAGATTTTCAATTTAACGAATTACATTTTAGTGACAATAAAATATTCAAAATAAAATATGATGAAGAAACATTGGATTTTAGTGTTTTTGAAAGTAATAATCTGTGCTTTGAAGATTTATTTAAAATTCAATATAAAGGATTAATAAATGTTTCTTATATTCATATTAATACCAATGAAATTCTCTGTTGTTTGAATAAGCCTGACAATATAATAATTAAAAAATCCACAAAAACAGGTGTGGAAACATTATATAAATTTAAATATATAGATGGTTTTTTAGTTGATTACAACAACTTCTTTTGCACAGGCGTAAAGGATGGAGACACTACTAGATGTCTTTATTATTATGATGATGAGGTTGGAGATTTTATAAATTATTTTTCAATCGATAAGTTGGAAAATTATTATGGGAATGTATCGTTTTATATAACAGCAGTATGTAAAAATAATCAAATGTTGTATTTTTCTACATACAATAGTATAAATCCAGAGAATAATAATTTATTTGTATATAATATTTTACAAAAGAGCTTTATTAAACAAACAAAGACAGGTCATGTTTATGGGCCTATCGGTTGTTTTAATAATTAATTAATTGTTCTCCTTACTGTCAACCTTGGCCGGCCGCCTTCTTTCATGTCAGCTAACCCATCAAAACTGCCCTTACCCCAATATTTTATTATTGAAATAAGATTTGTATTATATATAGAATAATTTTCAGGTTTTATGCCGTAATGTTTTTCTTTTATTAACCGGAGCTTGCAATGAAAAGAAAAAATTTAATATTTATCCCTATTTCCCTTTTTATAACTTTTATTTTCTTATCTAATATATATGCACAGGATGCAAAACTCCCCGTATGGCAAAGCCGTGTTAAAACTCCCCCTATGGGATGGAACAGCTACGACTGCTACGGCTACGGTGTAAATGAAAAACAGGTAAAAGAAAATGCCGATTATATTGCAAAACATCTAAAAAAATATGGATGGGAATATGTAGTAATTGATTTCTGCTGGTACTTTCCCGATGTTGGCCCCGCTACCGATACAAGGCAGCATTACCAAAAACCGGGTTACAGGCCCAGAATGGTTTTGGATAATTTCGGCAGGCTTCAGCCTGATCCTGCAAGGTTTCCTTCTTCTAAAACGGGCAAAGGGTTCAAACCTATTGCAGATTATATTCATAAGCTTGGTTTAAAATTCGGTATTCATATAATGAGGGGAATTCCAAGACAGGCTGTGTTTGAAAATTCTCAAATCAAAGGGACAAAATTCACTGCCGCAGATATAGCTGTACAGAAAGATACCTGTGTATGGCTTAATTATATGTATGGTGTGGATATGTCAAAAAAAGGGGCGCAGGAATATTACAATTCATTATTTGAACAGTATGCTCAATGGGGAGTTGATTTCGTAAAAATTGATGACCTTAGCAGGCCATATGCCGAAAAAGAAATTGAAAGTTACCGCGCTGCAATTGATAATTGCAAACGGCCTATAATTCTTAGCACTTCCCCGGGCCCAACTCCGGTTGAAAAAGGAGGCCACATCAGCAATAATGCAAATATGTGGCGGCTGCTGGATGATCTATGGGATAACTGGGCTCAGGTAGATAATGCTTTTGATCAATTATATATCTGGGCGGATTATATCGGCAAAGGAAATTATCCCGATCCTGATATGCTGCCTCTAGGAAAGTTATCCAAATACGGTCCCGTTGGAGATGAACGTTACACGAAACTTACACAGGATGAACAGATTTCCCTCTTTTCTTTATGGTGCATTACACGTTCCCCTCTTATGCTTGGCGGGAATCTTCCGGAAAATGATGATTTTACAAATTCATTAATAACTAATGAGGAAGTACTTGCTGTCTGCAAAAACTCTATTAATAATATAAATATTCTCCATTCCCCTACAATAGATATTTGGGAAGCAGATGTCCCCAACTCAAAGGATAAATACATTGCAGTATTCAAACGCAAGGAAATGGGATCGGGTAAAATAAAAATAGACCTTAAAAGTATGGGGCTGAATAAATGTAAGGTTCGGGATTTATGGAAAAAGAAAGATATTGGAGATTTTAGCAATGAACTCAATCTTACAATTGACCCTCATGCATGCTATCTGTTGAGGTTAAGCTATATTAAATAGATTCATTGATAAGTTTTAGTAGTTTCGAATTATATTATAAGCCGGTTAATTGAATCCGGCTTTTTATTCCATGGGACAAATATCACCGGGCCATTGTACAGGAAATAGCCCCGGCTTATCTTTGCCTTAAGTTTAAAGGGCATACGTTGATTTATGATATTGATTTATTTCTTTTGTAATTGTAAATTGAATTTATGCTACAAATATTCCAATAGAAAATGTATAATGGTAATTAATGAATTATGGAGTGTTTATGAAAAAAAAATTATTTATTACTGCCGTGGCATTATTTTATGTAATATTTAATTGCTTGTTATATGCTCAGAAAAAAAATGATAATAATCTTTCATCGAAGATAGAAGGTGATTCTGCATTCAAGAACGCAAAAAACGTAAAAATAGTTGTTAACGAATCATATGGTAAAGCCGACAAGGTTAAACTGAAGTTTAAGGAAACGATGCTGCAACTCCTGCAATATTGCAATATTAAAGAAGATGAAAATAATTTTGACTTCACTATAAAAATAGATGTCAAAGGTTCTGCATTGGACAGCTATTATATGGGGCGCATTTCCGGCTATCTTTATACCGGAGCAGAAATAAGTGGAACAATAATTTATATATCAAAAAGTGGAAAAATATTTTCTGAATCGTTAAATCAAAAAATTGAGCCTTCTCTTACAACTGTTTCCGGAGCTTCAAACCCTAATGGAGCTCCTTTTATACAGATATTTGAAAAAGCGTATCCTGCTTTAGTAAAATCAACAATTAAACCATTTGGCCTGACAATTGCTTTGGCGGGGCTGAAAGATAAAAGTTCGTATATTCGACAGGCTTCAGCAGAGGCATTAACAGGGATAGAAGATGAAAGTATTATAGAGCCGCTTATTTCTGCACTGAAAGATGAAAACGAAGCTGTAGTATCTAAAGCTGCCGAAGCGCTCGGGTATACTAAAGCCACAAAGGTAATTGAACCATTGCTTAGCCTGATTGATAATGGTAATAATGAAATAAGAAACACTGTAGTAAATGCGCTTGGTTTAATTGATGCAAACTGGAGAAACACTGAAACTGCCGATCATACTGTAAAAAAGCTGATTGCTTCACTGAAAAAAAATCATTCCGGGATTGCAATTATTGCTCTTGGCCTAATTGGAAATAAACAAGCAAGTAATGTCCTGATCGATCAACTTGAAGATAAATACTTTGTAACGATTATTGATGCCGGAAATGCATTAGATAAAATTGATTCCTTATGGAGAACAAGTGACTATGCAAAAAAAGCGGCATTAAGTACAATTGGCAGGCTAAAAAATCCGGATGTAAAAATCCGTATATCGGCATCGTATGCTCTTGCAATTTTTCAAGACCCCAGGTCGGTTCAGCCCTTGATGAATGCTTTAAGGGATAAAAATTCAGAAGTTAGATCAAATGCAGCATTAGCGCTGGGTAAAATAAAAGATAAAAAAGCTCTTCAACCCTTAATTACTGCATTGAAGGATAAAGCCGGGCAGGTAAGATCAAATGCGATAAAAGCACTGCAGGAAATTAAGGACGAACGGGCAGTTCAGCCCCTGATAGAGACAGCATTAAATGACAGAAACGAATATTGCAGAGGAGATGCTATAACTGCACTTGGGGATTTTAAAGATAAAAGGGCTGTTCAATTTTTAATTTCAGCTTTAAAAGATACAAATAGCACAGTTAAAGACAGTGCGATAACTGTTCTTGGGAGAATTAAAGACGAAAACTCAGTACAATCATTAATAGATGTAGTCTTAAACGATGATATCGACTATTTTAAAATAAAGGCCATAATTGCTCTTGGATTGCTCGAAGATGAAAAAGCTGTAAAACCCCTGGTGCAAATGCTCGATTACCATAGAAATTATGATGTTATTATTACTGCCGAAAAATCGCTTAAAAAAATAACAGGCCAGAATTTCGGCCAATCTTCTTACAAGTGGAATGAATGGCTCAAGAATAAAAAATAATGGAAATCTACAATAACCGCCCGCCTTATTTCGGTTTACCAGAGTATGGTACATATCACTTTTAAAATAATTGAGGATGTTTTCAGATAGTCTTTCCTTCCGGCTTTCATTTAATCACTCATTCCTCTTGTTGTATAGGCTGTATTATCTTTTAAGTATTTACAATTTAAAGGAATAGATAGTATCTACTAACTATAAAAATCCCAATGAGAAATTAAATTATTGCAAAGTTTAAATTCAGACAGTTTTTCCTTTCCATTTAAAGTAAAATATTTTATCTTGGTTTCAATAATTATAGGAATTAACAATGCCCGATTCAGAAGAACCTGGCGCTTATCACAGAAACATATTAAATAAAAAAATCTGCCTTCAGAAATAGGCCTCCTTCCTTAATTCATTGGTCTATCTCCAGGGCAAAATGGTTGATGGAGGCACCAATGAAAAACACCCTTCAAGAATTTAAGTACAAGCTTTCAGGTAAAGCAAAATGGAATTGGTATATGCTAAATTCCGGATATTGCTTTTTATTAATGTTAATTAGGGGGTAATTGATGGCTTTGACTATTTTTTCCAAAGTTTCTTCCGCTACAATTACTAAAGAAGCTAAGACTCCCCACCAGGCATCCGAAAATGAAAAACACCTAATTGAAATTTGCGGGCTCTCAATACAGAACGCACTCGTCAAATTAAAAACGGATGTTCAGGGAATTTCTTCCGAGGAAGCAGAAGAAAGGCTTGATGAATATGGCCGCAATGAGCTTGCCCATTCCAAAACTATCGGTTTCTGGGCAGATATATATAATAGATGTAAAAGTCCGCTTGTAATACAACTCCTTATAATAGCTGTCGTTTCATTAATAATAGGGGAAAAAGAATCTTCTATTATAGTGGGTTTGATGGTTGTTTTAAGCGTAGGCCTGTCTTATATATTAGATAAGAGATCAGCCAATGCAGTTGAATCGCTTGGCAAGAGGGTGCAGTCGCATGTTATTTTAATAAGAGACGGGAAAGAAGTTGAACTTCCTCTTTCCGAAGTTGTACCCGGTGATATAGTCCTTCTCCATGCCGGTTCAATAATACCTGCCGATTTAAGATTAATTACCGCGAAAGACTTTTTCGTGAGCCAGTCGGTTCTTACCGGTGAATCAATGCCTATTGAAAAGAAATCTGAGCCAAGCATTATTGAAGGAGGGTTTGTATTCGAACTTCAGAATGCCTGCTTTCAGGGAAGCAACGTTTTAAGCGGCACCGCGCGCGGTGTTGTGGTTAATACAGGCACTGATACGTACTTTGGTTCTATTTCTGAAAAGCTGACTGAAAAAAGAGTTGAAACAAGTTTTGATAAAGGGGTAAAATCCTTTACATGGCTGATGATAAAGTTTATGGTAATAATGGTTTTTGTGGTGTTCCTTATAGTTGGTATAACAAAAGGGAATTGGATTGAAGCTCTGTTATTCGGGTTATCAGTTGCAGTAGGCTTAACACCCGAAATGCTGCCGATGATAGTAACTGTAAATCTTGCAAAAGGCGCTCTTACAATGTCGCGAAAGAAAGTAATTGTAAAGAACCTTACATCAATCCAGAATTTCGGTGCAATAGATATTCTTTGTACGGATAAAACAGGAACACTTACTCAGGATAAAGTAATTCTTGAGAGCCATGTTGATATAACCGGGGATGAAAGTCATGACGTGTTGCAGTATGCATACCTGAATAGTTTCTATCAGACAGGATTAAGAAACCTTATAGACCGTGCAGTTCTTAATTATATTGACCTGAATGTAGAAGGTAAATGCCGCCTTGTGGATGAATTACCTTTTGATTTTCAGAGAAGAAGAATGTCCGTTATAGTTGAATATGAAGGGGACCATGTATTAATTTGTAAAGGGGCAGTTGAAGAAATTTATTCTATATGCGACCGCTATCAGGTAGATGATGAAGTTTATCCCCTTTTAAGTGTAATACAAAATGATCTATATGAAGAAGTAGAACGGCTTAATAACGAAGGGCACCGTGTTCTTGCAATAGCATACAAAGAATTCCCTGCCAGCAAAGAAGTATTTAATGTAGCGGATGAGAAAGATTTAGTTTTGCTCGGATATATAGCATTTATGGATCCTCCCAAGGAATCGGCATCCGATGCAATTGCAGCATTGCATAAATCGGGAGTTAAAGTAAAAATATTGACAGGGGATAATTCTCTTGTTACAAAAAAAGTATGTAAAGATGTAGGCATTGATGTACCAAGAGTAATTACGGGAGAAGACCTTAATAAACTATCGCCGCAGGAATTTTTAAAAACCGCAGAACAATATGATGTCTTTGCAAAATTATCCCCTACGCAAAAAGAACAGGTAATTCATTCTTTGCGCCAGGGAGGGCACGTTGTAGGATATATGGGAGACGGCATAAATGATTCCCCTTCTCTGCGCGCTGCTGATGTTGGAATTTCCGTGGATAGCGGTGTTGACGTTGCAAAAGAAGCAGCCGATATTGTTCTTCTTGAAAAAAGTTTAATGGTTCTTGAAGAAGGCATAAAGGAAGGAAGAAAAGTATTTGCCAATATTATTAAATATATACGCATGGGTGCAAGTTCCAACTTCGGCAATATGTTCAGCGTACTCGGCGCAAGTTATCTGTTCCCGTTCCTGCCGATGAAGCCCGTACAGATACTTCTTAATAATTTGCTTTATGACTTTTCACAAACAGGAATACCGACTGATAATGTTGATCCCGAACTTCTTGAGAAACCTCTTAAATGGGACATTACAAATATTAAACGCTTCATGATGTACATAGGCCCGATGAGTTCCATCTTCGATTATGCAACCTATGCATTGATGTGGTTTTTCTTCGGATGTTATAATTGGGCAAATACAACAGGTGCTGCACAATTGCACCTTGAAAGCCTTTTCCAAACCGGTTGGTTTGTTGAATCCCTTTTAACGCAGACATTAATTGTGCATATAATAAGGACGAGGAAGATTCCATTCTTCGGAAGCCATGCTTCTTTGCCTATGACAATTACTACTGTACTTATAATGGCAATAGGCGCATGGCTCCCTTATTCTCCTTTTGCAGAACCGCTTGGTATGGTAGCGCTTCCAATTTCATACTGGTTCTGGATTGCAGGCTTCTTATTAACATACAGCGTTTTAACTCATAATGTTAAAGTATGGTTTCTTAAAAAATTTGAAAGGTATTAATTATGGATAGCTTCTTAGATGCATTGCAGGAAGGGCGATTAATTGAATTGCCCGATAACGATAAACATGATTCCTTACAGGTTTTAGCCCACATTATTGAAGCTGTTCCTTCCGTGCCCAATGATACGGATGTGGCAGGGCTTGTACTTTCAAGAGAGGAAACCATTGTAACTGCTATGGGCAGAGGGTTCGCCTGTCCTCATGCACGTGTTCATTATGATGAGGATCTTGTTTCTTCAATAGGCTGGAGCCCCACCGGTATTGATTATGGTGCTCCGGACAGTAAACCGGTGCATATTATTGTAATGTACCTTGTGCCGGATAATCAGCGTAACCATTATCTTAGAGAAATATCCCAGCTTGCAAAAGCTTTGCAGAATACGGATAATTATGAAGAACTGAGTCAGGCTGCGGATTTAAATACCGTAAGAAACTATCTGCTTGATCTTGTAAGTTTATCGAAAAATATTGTAGGGTTTGAAGCACGCGCAAAAATGATTAAGCTTGAATCGCGCGAGGCTGTGCCCGAAGCTCATATAAACGTTCTTTCCGATATTATAGTTGAACCGGTTTCATTATTAAGCCTGCCGAATTCCAAACCGATTGCCCTGGCTCAGAATAAAGAATTAATTGACTTACTTGATAACTCGCCTCAGCTTATTGATTCTATTGCAGCTAAAGGAGTTTACGAAACTGCATCATGGCGAATTATTAAAAAGAGTATAAGTGAATATATCGGGAACCGTACGGTATATGACTGCATTGCTATAAAAGTTATTGGCGAGAAGAAAGGGAATTAAAAATAGTTATTGAATGCTAATTTGACGCTCCTGCAATTAAATATAAAATAATTGAAACGGGACGAAGATTAGCACAGATAAAGAATGAGTAATTTATAAAAACATTAACATGCGACACCCTAACGGGGTCGTTGTTGTTTTAGATTATTCTTCTATAAATATTTGATGCCTCCGGCATCGTAAGTAAGTATCTATTTTATCCACTCCGGAGCAGCTGCAGATTGATAATAAAAAACAAGAGAAAGGTTCATAAGAATAAAGAGCAACCCGGCATGTACACAATAAATTGCCCCGTCAGGGGCAACACATAGGTAAAAATCTGAAAACAAAAAATCATCGACTACAGAGTAGTCGCACAATCACTCTGTAAAATTATTAGCGTTATATCTGTTATTGATTGGAATATATAGTTTTTAATAAACCAGAATTGAACATAGAAATTGGCGAAATTACTATTTCGTCATAGGGGAAATTATTTCCGTAACGTTCCTGCATAAGTTGTTTAACGATGGGGTCTGATAAGTCAAAATCTTGCAACCTTTGCAGACTGCCAATTTCTATATTGAGAGAGTGTTTGTAAATCTTATAAACAAGTTCAGAGCAATACATCCTGTCATCAGTCCATTCGAAAAATTTATCATAATTTTTCCCCAGAAAGCTTAAACCATAAGTTCTCATGTCGTTAAGTATTGCCGGGGTTAACAGAGAATCGGCATTGGTTAATCTTTTAACAGTATATTTTCCTCCATCACCACGTTTTATCCAGTCATTCAGCTTTGTTAACTTTACTGGTTGTACGGCTTCAAGAACAATCGATTCATTATTTTTTAAAAAGATTATTCCCATGTGAGTAATTTTAGAATGTGTTGCCAGTTCAAGCGCTTCGCTTTGTTTTGATTTAGAAGTTTGAAATATAATATCACCGTCGCACAGGTCTATATTCGGTTTATTACTGCAACCGGAGATAAAAAATATAATTGAGAATAAGAGTATTAAATTCCTTCTTAAAAAAATATTATTAGTTATCATAATATTTATTATCTTTATTTATCCCCTACTGTAATTTCAACCAGTTGTGCACCGGTTAAATCGGCAGAAAGTATAGGCCTGTTATGGTTTTTACCATTTATTGTGAATGATTTAATCTTATCGCCAATCCCTTTTATTTTAACTGTCAAATTAATAGCGCGGTACTTAATATTATCCAGAGTTATTTCATTATAGCCCGCAGGCATGTAAGGGGAAAATTTAATTCCGTTAGTCTCAAATTCCATTCCGAAAAGCCCGTTTATAATCATGCGGGTATAGGCAGTTGCGGACCATGTCTGGTGGTCGCATGATTTCCATTGGTGATCACTTTGCCAGCCGCCGTCAGGTTTGCCGGTAATAGCGTGATAAATTTCCCTGAAGTTTCCGTTCCCTTTCTCTTTATCCATTGCAAGGTGCGCCTGATTTTCGAGTTCATTTGTAAAAATTACATACTGCTTATTTATTTTAGCAGCATAACCCCAGAAGCCGCTTATCATTGGCCATACAATATTATTGTGCCTTCCCGGTTTTTCATCGCTGAATCTTGGAAAGTTGGGGTAGACACATGTTATTCCCTGCGGCATAAGGAAAGTATTCTTAAAGAGCAGTTCTGTCTGGTGCCTGTTTGGAATGCCGAACATAATTGAGTATGCAATGCCAATCCCTTCCTGCGAAGAATCTTTTGTGCCGTCTTTAAGAATTAAGTAACCGTACCGGTTTTTTCCTGCAAGCCAGAAATTTTTATTTATGCTGTTTTTAAGTGAAATTAATTTTTGTTCGAAAGAAACAATTTCCGGATTCGGCGCTTTTAATTCTTTTCCCATTTCAGTAAGAGCTTCGTAAGCGGCAGTATAAATTGCATTAGTGCTAAGTGATTTCATTTCATTTGTATTGGGATGATCAAGCACAAATGAAGATTTATTATTCGGATCGAACGGAGGTTCCGGGTAGCCGGCAATTCCGTCGCACAAATGAGCAGGTCCCATAAAAAGCTCAAGTTTGGAATCAAAATGTTTTGCTTCAAGATCTGCAATTGTATTTTTAGAGCATAAATATGCCTGTACAAGAAATTGTTTATCCCCTGTAATCTTGTAATGATTCCATGCGCCTATTACCCAAATAATTCTATCCCAATATTGATGCCCGATAGTGTCACGGTGGATAGTAACACTCCACAAGGATTTCTCTGCAACTGCGGGACGGAATAAGCTTGCCCCATTCCAAGAATTTATTGAAATATCGCGCACCCATTCTCCGCCGTAATCGGCTCCTGCAGCAAGAATGCCGTTATGGGTGTTATGGTCTATAGTCCAGACAGCAAGGTTGAATGCTTTTGCAATGAGTGAATCCTTTTCAGGGTTCGAAATCTTTAAATTTTGTCCCCATATATTGGAAAAAATTATTAATGCTAACATTACTATAGAATAGATATTCCGTTTCATTGCCTGCTCCAATTAGAGATTAAAAAATAGTATATATTATTATAATATAATAGAAGTAACCCTAATATGATTTAAATTTGAATCATAAAAGTGCCGGACTGTGAAATCTAAATTCTTGTACAAAACTGAAAATATTTAAAGATGTAATTTTAAGCTTTTTTTAAGCTGTTTTTAAGAAATTTGCCTTGGCATATTGAATAATCTTAAACTAAAGTTCTTCAGATTCTGTCCAATATTTGTTCTTAAATTGCCCAAAGAAGATTTCATTTTTAATAATATAATTCTTATAAAGGAGTCATTATATGAAGAAAACTATTAGCTGTTTTGGCCTTATTGCTCTAATGTTAATTATGGCGGGCTGCTCTAATTTACACGCACAAACCCCCGTATATAAAGTAACCGGTAAAATAATTCTTGGTCCTGCTTCGGGATGGGATTATTGCGCTGTTGAAGAAACAACGGGAAGGCTGTTTGTATCATATCAGAATAAAGTTACGGTTGTAAACATAAATGATAACACCATCATTGGTGAAATTGGTGAACAGACCGGTGTACATGGAATTGATTTTGCTCCTGAGTTTAATAAAGGTTTTATTTCAAACAGAGACGGCGCTATTACCATTTTTAATTTAACAACATTAAAGAAAATTAAAACAGTTAAAGTTGACGGCAAAAATCCGGATGCAATTTGCTACGACCCGTTTTCAAAAAGAGTTTTTGCATTTAACCACAGCAGTAATAATGTAACTGCAATTGATGCCGATAAAGAAACTATAGTCGGTACAATTGCTCTTGAAGGTGTACCTGAATTTGCAGTAACGGATAATAATGGCAAAATGTTTGTTAACCTTGAAGATAAATCCAAAATAACTGAATTTGATCCGATGACATTAAAAGTAATTGTATCATGGCCGATAGCTCCTGCCGAGAGCCCATCCGGACTTGCAATAGACCGTGAGAACAAAAGGCTATTTGCTGTTGGTGATAATAAATTGATGGCAATAGTAGATTATACAACCGGTAAAGTAGTTGCAAAACCGGCAATTGGCGATGGACCTGATGCATGTGCTTATGACCCCGGTACTAAGCTGGTTTTCAGTTCAAACGGGCAGGGCACTTTAACTGTAATTGAACAAACCTCCCCAAATAAATATAAAGTTTTAAGTACAATCCCAACCCAAAACAGGGCGCGTACAATGGCTGTTGACCTTAAAACCCACAAGGTATTTCTGCCGTATTCGTTTGACGGCGACCCCAAACCGGGGGAAACTGCAAAAACAAAGACCTTTGCCCTTTTAGTCCTTGAATACGTAAAATAATTTTTTTAAATGCGGGCTGTTATTTCAGTCCGCATTTCATATATTTTAATCCAAGCAATATTGTGGAATGAATTATGAGAAAAATAATACTCTTTATTTTTTTAATTAGCGGTGTAATACAGGCGCAGGCAAATCTTAATTTCTTCATTCAGGCGGCTTATAAAAATAATCCCCAGTTAAAAGAGCTGGATGATTCGTTTCTAAACTCTAAATTAGAGATGAGTATAATCCATGCCGATAATATTCTGCCCAAGATAAGTCTATCTGCTAATGTAATGTTTGCACCCTACTTTAATAATGACGGCAAATTCCTTTCAACCGACCCAAACCCGAATGCTATCGGTTACGATATCGGCATTACAAACGGCGGAAATTATTCTGCATTGTTAAATGTTGATAAAGCAATTTTTAACGGCGGGATAATTGATGCTTTACAGGAACAGGTGGCAATAAAGGATAACAGTTCAAAGAACACTATTACACTTACAAAACATGATCTTGAAAAACAGGTTACAGATCAATACCTGCAGGCATATTTAGCCTTAAAGATGTGCGATCTGGAAAAAGATGTACTTTCTATTCTTAAGAATGAATCATCTTTGTCCGATAGGCTTGCTGCAAACGGATTACTCAAAGAATCAGACAGGCTTCTGCTGAATATTGAAATTGATAATCAATCTAATGCTCTGGTAAATGCCGAAACTCAGTATAATGCAAACATTGTGCAGTTATTATCATTATGCGGTTTGGGGAATATGGAAGCCGCAAAGATTGATTCGGTTTCCCTCGCTGTTACGGAAGAAAAAAGCAATTCATTGTTTTTCAATAAATATGCACTTGATTCTCTTGCGCTTGTTAATCAGCAGGCGGTTGCAGAGACTAAATATTTACCGCAGATTTCCCTTTTCTTTAATACCGGTTTGAATGCTGTAGAACTGGAAGGTATGCAAAGGAAATTCGGATTCAGCACCGGAATAAATTTTGCTCTGCCTATTTTTGACGGCGGACAGAAATCCTTAACCCGACAGCAGAACGAAATTTCCATTAAATCGGTTTCTTATTATAAGGAATACTTCCGCACACAGGTAAACAATATGAAAAGCGGATCATTGAAAAAGATTCAATCCCTTAAAAAGAATCTAGGCAGTATGGACCTTCAGGTTAAAAATTATGAAAAAGTAATTTCCATTTCGGAAAAAGAACTTAATCAGGGATTTTTATCAATGGTAGATTACTTAACTATCCTTAAAAATTTTATTGACCTTAAGAAAACTCAATTAGCTACATGGATAGATTATCAATTGGAAATAAATAATTATAACTATTGGAATTGGTAAAATGAAAAAAACAGACCTTAAATTAATAGCTGCTCTTTTAGTCTTCGGGCTTATAGTATTAGGGCTTGGCGCCTGTTCATCGAAAGAAGAAGAGAAAAATGGAGAATCGCAGGGCAGCCCGGTAAAATTTATTAATCCCCGCATTACAAATATGACAAGCGAACTTCAGCTTACAGCTACAACGCTTTTTCTGAAAAAAGAAATTGTACGCGCACCTTTTTCAGGGTATATACAAAAATGTTACAAAAACCTTGGCGATCAGGTTAAAGAGGGGGAACTTCTCTTCCTGATGCAGACGAAAGAATCCTATGCGCTGATGAGCGGATCATCCAAAAGTGATGAGCAGGGGAAATATTCAATTCAGGTGAAAGCAAAATCGGACGGTTCATTCTCTCAGCTTAATTTTCATGAGGGGGATTTCATTTCCGAGGGGGAACAGATTGCTGTTGTATCCAACCCTAATTCCATAGCTGTTGCCCTTAATGTTCCATTCAATAATATTTCACAAGTTAAGATTGGAACCGTTTGCAGATTAATTTTACCCGACGGAAAAAAACTTAACGGCACTATTTCGCGCGCTATACCGAGTGTGGACCCTTCATCGCAGACACAGACATATATAATAAATTGTTCCGGCGTCACAGGGCTTCCTGAAAATCTTAATATCACTGCACTTATACCTTCACAGTATGCTGCGGGGGCATTAGTTGTTCCCAAGGGCTGTGTATTATGTAATGAGACAATGCAAGAATTCTGGATAATGAAATTAATTAATGACAGCTCCGCCGTTAAATTAGTTGTAAAGAAAGGTATTGAAAATGATTCTCTTATTCAGATTCTTTCTCCAAAACTTGGAGTTGATGAGAGAATTGTTTCCGAAGGCGGATATGGGCTTACAGATACAGCTAAAGTAAAAATTGAGCGGTGAAAATATGAATAACTTTTACACAAAATATAAAGGCCCTATTCTTGTTATACTTCTATTAATATTATTCGGCGGCGTTTATTCTTTACAGAAAATGAAATCGGGTTTATTTCCCGATATAACATTTCCGAAGATAAAAGTCATTGCGGAAAACGGAGAACAGCCTGTTGATAAAATGATGGTAACCGTTACCGTACCGATGGAAAACGCCATAAAAAAAGTTGAAGAGCTTCAATATGTTAGAAGTACTACAAGCCGCGGAAGCTGCGAAATCTCCGCCTTCTTAAACTGGGATACCGATATTGATCTCGGCAAACAAAGAGTTGAAGCGCAGATTAATGAAATCAGGCAGGAACTTCCCGCCGATGTTTCAATAACAATTGAAAAAATGAATCCTTCAATCCTTCCAGTTATGGGTTTCTCTCTTGAAGGGGAGGGCAAAAGCCAGATTGAATTAAGGCAGATTGCTGAATATACTGTTAAACCATTCCTTTCCCGTGTTGACGGCGTTGCAAAAATCGGCGTAACAGGGGGAAAAGTTAAAGAGTATCAGATAATATTCGATCCGGCAGTAATGAACCAGCTTGGACTTACTCCGCAAATGGTTGCAAACTCTCTTCAGCAATCTAATATTCTTACTGCAAATGGTTACTTAAATGATAACAGCAGGCTTTACTTATCAGTAACCGATGCATCAATTCATTCAATAAATGAACTGGAAAATACTTCAATACTAAGCTCCGATAAAAGAAGTGTTAAAATAAAAGATTTTGCAAAAGTAGTTATCGGCGAAAAGAAAGAATATGTAAAAATAAAAGCCAATGGTAAAAATGCCCCTCTTATTGTTGTTGTTAAACAGCCCAATGCAAATTTAATTGATGTAGTTAACGGAATAAAAACTCAATTGACCGAATTGGATAAAATTCTGCCTAAAGGAGTTGCTCTTAAACCATACTATAATCAGGCAGACTTTGTGGGGGATTCAATCAGCGGTTTGCGCGATGTTTTATGGATCGGCCTGCTGCTTTGTATAATTATTGCAATTATTTTTCTCCGTTCATTTAAAGCAAGTGCAATTATTCTCATTACTATCCCTATTACACTCGGGCTTACGCTTGTTGTTCTCTTTGCATTAGGCTACACAATGAACATAATGACAATTGGTGCAATAGCGGCATCGGTGGGATTGATAATAGATGATGCCATAGTGGTGGTTGAGCAAATCCACCGAACGCATGAAGAATATCCCGATAAAGGAAGTTTTGAACTTGTAAACAAAGCAATAAAATATTTATTCCCTGCAATGGTGGGTTCATCATTAAGTACAATAGTAATCTTCCTGCCTTTTGCACTTATGAGCGGTGTTGCAGGCGCATACTTTAAAGTAATGACCGATACAATGGTTATTACCCTTGCATGTTCCTTCTTTGTAACATGGATTGGGCTGCCTGTTATTTATCTCCTCATCTCGGGCGATTCATCATTTTCCAAGATGGCACCGGTTGAAACAACTGCCAAAACATGGGTTGATTTTTTTATTCACCGGCCTGTTATATCGTTAGTTTTCTCGGCGCTGCTTATAGTTATTACAATTATCGCTTTGCCGAGACTGCCAAGCGGATTTTTACCCGACATGGATGAAGGCTCAATAGTCCTCGATTACAAAAGCCCTCCAGGTACTTCACTTGAAGAAACCGATCATATATTAACTTATATAGATAACATTCTTAATAATACTGAAGAAGTTGAAAGTTATTCCCGCCGTACAGGAACAGAAATGGGTTTCTTTATTACAGAACCCAACAAGGGGGATTATTTAATTCAACTGAAGAAGAAAAGGGATGCAAGTACTGATGAAATTTCCGATGAAATAAGAAAGAAAATTGAAGCCCAGTTCCCGTATCTGCAAATCGATTTTGGGCAGGTTATTGGAGATATGCTGGGAGACTTGATGGCATCTGTTCAGCCGATTGAAGTAAAAGTATTCGGCAATGATTATGATGCAATTAAAAAAACTGCCGATGAAGTTGCCGATATTGTTCAGGGAACTCCCGGTACAGCAGATGTATTTAACGGTATTATAATTGCAGGCCCTTCAATTTCTTATAAGCCCGATGTGCAGACTCTATTAAGATATAAATTAACTCCGCAGGATTTTCAGTATCAGATGCAGGCAAAAACCGATGGTGTTGTTCTTGGCTCCATTCTTGAAAAAAACCGCATGGTAGAAATTAAAATGCTTGAAAGCCCAATAAACCCGAGCTACAACCAGTTACTGCATACTACATTATTCCTGCCTGACGGAAAACTGAAACCTATAAACGAATTTGCATCCGTAAGTATTACTCCCGGTGTTCCTGAAATTAACAGGGAAAATATCAAACAGATGATTGCGGTTACTGCGCGCCTTAATAACAGGGACCTTGGCAGTGCATTAAAAGAAATACGCAGCAAGATAGCAGCGAAAATAAATCTTCCTCCCGGTGTGGAAATTGTTTACGGCGGTTCATACAAAGAACAGCAGAGTGCATTCAGGGAATTAACTATTATTCTTGTTCTCGCTTTTCTGCTTGTGTTCACTGTTATATTATTCCTGTTCAGAAGAGTACGTGTAGCAGCATTGATTATTTTAATTGCAGCTCTTGGTACAGCAGGCGCCGTGCTTGCATTAATGATTACCGGAACTGCTCTTAATGTAGGCAGTTATACAGGTATAATAATGATTGTAGGTATCATAGGCGAAAATGCAATCTTTACCTACCTGCAATATAATGAAGCAAGAAAAGAAGGGCAGGAACGGGATAAGGCTATTGTTTATTCCATATCTGTCCGTTTGCGCCCCAAACTAATGACAGCTTTAAGCGCTATAATTGCTTTAATGCCTTTAGCTCTCGGCATTGGTACAAGTGCACAAATGCATCAGCCATTAGCAATTGCAATTATAGGCGGATTATTATTCGGTTTGCCTTTGCTTCTTATTGTCCTTCCTACTTTGCTTAGAATTGTAGAGAAATAAATTTCATAAAGCGGGCAGAAATTATTTCTGCCCGCTCTTTATAATTCGGCAATGAAAAAATAATGCTTCTTTTATATTGCCGTCAGTTTTAACTGACGGGCAAATTAACATACAGAACAAAAGGGCTTTAGCCCAATAATAAATTACTTTACTCCAACAATTCCATTCTCATTAAAGACAGCAAGGCCGCCGTAAAGTGTTCCTATCCATACATTGTCATAGTTATCTATGGCTATTGATTCAACTTCATTATCGGGCAATCCGGAATTTGATTCATTATAGACTTTCCATGAAACCCCGTCATACTTTACCAATCCATTGATAGTTGCAATCCACATATTATTGTTATGGTCAAATGCAATTGCATTAGCATAACCTTTAATCGGGAAGCTATTTGTCGAATTATAAACAATCCAATTTTTGTTATCATATTTTACAATACCATTTTTTACACCAAACCATTTATATCCTTTATTATCAATTGCAATGGTACTGCAATAACCATGGAACCAAGAAGAATTGGTTGAATCATAAATAGTCCAGACATCAGATTCATATTTATGTATCTTTTTAGAACCTATAATCCATTTGCTGTCTTCATTTTCAATTATAATGTTATTAATATAATCATCGGTCAAACCTGAATTTTCTTTATTATAAAATATCCAATTATTATCATCATATTTAAAAAGCCCCTTTTCAGTTCCTATCCATTTATTCCCTTTAGCATCGATTGATAAAGTTTGACACTTGTAAATTAGCGGGAAATTAGTATTGTTATAGTTAGTCCAATTCAAACCGTCAAATTTCGCAAATCCTTTGGATGTTGCAAGCCATACTATATCGTTTTCCATGGCAATGGAGCCAGTCCAGTTTTTAAATCCCCTATTCGAATCGCCAAAAAACATCTGGACTATGGCACCACCGAGCCGTTCAAAAGTAGGTGCAAGCACACTGGTATTATAAATTATACAAGTATCATTATTAAGTTTTGCAAGCCCGTAAACAGTGGGAATCCATTTATTTCCCTTATGGTCGATTGCAATGGAATTTATATCATTATCTGGCAGGCCAGAGACAGAAGTGTTAATAAAAGTCCAATTTTTGTCATCAAATTTAACAAGCCCTTTCTCTGTCCCGATCCATTTATTTCCTTTTTTGTCAACTGTTAAGCATATAATATTATTATCAGGTAGGCCGGAATTGTCTTTATCGTAGTAAGACCAGTTAAAATCATCGAATTTAACAAGGCCATTTTTTGTCCCAATCCATTTGATGCCCTTTTTATCAATCGCTATTGATGAAAACCAATTAATGAAAAAACCATTATCATAAAAAGTAAATCCGGCCCCTTCTAATTTTGCTAAACCACGCCCGCCAATACAAACCCAGACATTTCCGCAAGAATCGGAAGCAATAGAACTAAGCATATCTGGAGGGAAATTGGATTTCGCATAATTATATATTGTCCATTGGGAATTGTCATATTTCACTAACCCCGAATCCGAACTTATCCATTTGTTATTTTTAGAATCTGAAATAATGGAATAAGCTCTTTTAAAAGGCAAGCCTGCATTGGGTTTATTTAATACAAATTGTGATGACCCATTAAATTTCTTTAACCCATCTATTGAACACGCCCACAAATTATTACTCTTATCGGTTATCATTGTTGATGGCCAGATAAATTGCTGATGTGTATATGTGCTGTCATATTGTACCCAGGATGTATTATCATACTTAGTAAGGCCGTTCCAGGTTTTAATCCATTTATTATCGCTGCTATCTACAGAAATTGACAAAATGTGGTTGTTTGGTAAACCGGAATTAGTTTTGTTAAAATAAATTTTTTCATTTGTTATTGTATTAAACCTAATTAAACCTCCAGTTGTGCCGATCCATAAATATTTACCTTCTTCCTGAATTGAAGTGATACTTGTAGTACAAGTATAATTTATCCATTTGGGGTTCTGTGCTAAAGTAACAGAAGAAAGAAAAATCAAAAAAGCTAAAAATCTCTTCATTTTAATATCCCAGTATTTACACTTTCAAATTTATAACATTTAAAGTATAAATAAAATTAAAGAAAGAAAGTGCAAAAATTGAGTACCGGCAAAATGCGGCTAAAGCCGTTTATTAGATTTCTCCCTTTAATCCGTTCGATAAATCGAACGGCAATAAAATAACAATATCACTTTATTTATTGCCGTCGGTTTCAACCGACGGACTAAATGATATTCCTCCTACTTCAAGGGCTTTAGCCCAATACTTCCCAAAAATCCTTATAGAAATCTCCTTGAAAATATTAAGAGTTTTCCCATATTTAAGCAGTGCAATTATTTTATTTGGAGTAATCAATGAAAAAAGCGGTTTTAGCGATAATTATAATTTCCGGCTTTGCAATGAGAATTAATGCTCAGTCTAAACTTCAGCAGATTGAAGGTATAAATTTTTCTAATGTTATGATTAATGATAATTTCTGGAAACCGAAAATTGATAAAGTGGCTACTGTTACATTGCCGGCTTGTATATATCAGACTGAAATTAAAACACCGCGCATTCGCAATTTTGAAAAAGTAGCACGCAACGACGGAGAAAAACACGAAGGCATCTATTATGACGACAGCGATGTTTACAAAGCACTTGAAGCAATGGCATATTCACTTAAAACTCATCCCGATAAAAATCTTGAAAATAAAGCTGATGAATGGATAGATAAAATTGCCGCTGCCCAGCTCCCCGACGGCTACCTGAATACCTATTTCACATTGAGAGGCCTTGATAAAAGATGGACTGATATGGAAAAACATGAAGATTACTGCGCCGGGCATTTAATTGAAGCTGCTGTAGCTTATTATAATACAACTGGAAAAAGGAAACTGCTTGATGTGGCAATCCGCCTTGCAGACCATATTGATTCTACATTCAGATTGCAGAACAGGCATTGGGTTTCGGGGCATCAGGAAATTGAACTCGCTCTTGTTAAGTTATACAGAGTTACAAAAAATGACAAATATTTAAAACTTGCAGACTGGTACCTTGATCAGCGCGGGCATGGTTACGGCAAAGGAGTTATTTGGGACGATTGGAAAGATACTGCATACTGCCAGGATAAAGTTCCTGTTAAACTTCAGAAAAAAATTACAGGGCACGCCGTACGTGCAATGTACATGTACACAGGCGCAGCGGATGTTTCATCATATACTAATGATGAAGGTTACATGAATGCTATGAAAACCGTTTGGGAAGATGTAGTTTACAGAAATATGTATGTAACGGGAGGGATAGGATCATCGGGCGATAATGAGGGCTTCTCTAAAGATTATGATCTGCCTAATGAAAATGCTTATTGCGAAACCTGTGCCTCGGTAGGCATGGTTTTCTGGAATCAGAGAATGAACTGGCTTACAGGGGATAGTAAATATATAGATGTACTTGAAAGAAGTTTGTACAATGGCGCACTCGATGGGCTTTCCATTACAGGCGACCATTTTTTCTACGGCAACCCTCTTGCATCGTTAGGCAATAATCAAAGGCGCGAATGGTTTGGTACTGCATGCTGCCCATCGAATATAGCAAGGCTTGTCGCCTCAATAGGAGATTATATTTATGGTAAATCGGATGATGGATTATGGGTCAATTTATTTATAGGCAGTTCTACCGATTTTAAAATAGGGAAATCTAATATCCCCGTAAAGATGGAAACAAACTATCCATGGGAAGGGAATGTAAAATTAATATTCGCACCTAAATCAAAAACAAAATTTGCTCTGCATATAAGAATACCGGGCTGGGCAAGCGGCGAACCTGTACCGGGAGGATTGTATTCTTATTTAGATAATATTTCCGTACCGGTGGTTATCTCAGTTAACGGAAAGCGATATGAATATAAAACAGAAAAAGGGTATGCTATAATTGAAAGAGATTGGAAGAATAATGATTCTGTTGAAATATCATTTCCAATGAAAGTTAGAAGAGTTGTAAGCAGGCAGGAAGTTAAACAGGATATTGACCGTGTTGTTCTGCAAAGAGGTCCCGTAGTTTATTGCGTTGAAGGAGCCGATAACAAGAATGCATTCAATATTTTGCTCCCCGATAGCTCAATTCCGGTTGTAAAAGATTTCTCAATTCTGGATGAGAAAGTTAAAGCGCTTCAGATTGATGTGCCGGTTATTTCTGTTTCTCCTGACGGCTTAAGCGCGAAGACAGAAATAAAGACAATAACGGCAATTCCTTACTACACTTGGTGCAACCGCGGGCAGAATGAAATGCAAGTCTGGCTCCCCAGGAAAATAGATAATATTCGTCTGAATAATTAAAAAAAGGCGCTAAATTTCAATAATTATGTTTTGAATAATTGTACTATATTTGACTGATAATTTAGGTTTACTTATGCCGAAGAAAGGGACATCTTCAAAAAATAGTAATAATATGCCGGATGGAAATCTGATAAATCTGGACTTGAAGTTATTTTACCATACCGTTAATAGTATCAGCGATGGAATTTCCATGACAGACATTAAAGGGAATTTCATTTTTGTTAATGATACCTTTCTAAAGCTTTACGGATATACCAGAGAAGAAATTATAGGCAAATCATCCGGTATAGTGCGCTCAGATAAGAATGATCCGAAAGTAATTAAAAATATTCTGCCGGAAACTATTAAAGGGGGCTGGAGCGGAAGAATTATCACAAAGAAAAAAGACGGAACTGAAATTTTTATAAATTTACAAACTGCACCAATTAGAAATGAAAAAGAGGATTTGCTTGCACTTGTAGGGGTTACTAAAGATCTTACTCAGGAAATCAAAGCTCAGGAGGCTATTGATGAAGCGAGAAGCAAGTATACCGATCTCTTTAGAGAGTTAAAAGACGCCGTGTATGAAAGCACTCCCGAAGGGCATTTGATAGAGCTTAACCCTTCAGGCATGCAGATGTTCGGGTTTAAATCAAAAGAAGAAATGCTTAATGCCAAAATTGCTGAAGAACTTTATGTAAATCAGGAAGACCGTAAAAGATTTATGGAAATTCTTGAACGTGAAGGCTATGTTAAAAATTTCGAAATTGAGATAAGAAAAAAATATGGCATTAATGCTATAATTCTTGAAACATCCATGGCGGTTAAAGATAAGGAAGGGCGCGTTAAAGCATACCGTGGAATACTAAGGGATATAACCGAAGAGAAGAAGCAGGAAATACAGCTAAGGCAGTTTGTGGAAAAATTAGCTATGCTTAATGAGCAGCTCCGTTTTTCGGAAGAAGAACTGAAAAAAATGAATGCTTCAAAGGATAAATTCTTTTCTATAATCGCACATGACCTTCGTAGCCCTTTCAGTTCGCTACTTGGTTTTTCTGAATTTCTTGAAGAGGATATTAATGATTTAACTTCGGAAGAAATTTCTACATTTGCAGGAAAAATAAATGAATCGGCCCGCAATGTTTATAACCTTCTCGAAAATCTGCTGCAATGGTCCCGTATTCAGACAGGAAGAATGAACTTTGAACCTGTTATGTTTAATATTGCCAACAGGTTAAAACAAAATGTATCCATACTGGGGGATAATTTCCATAATAAGGATATTAAACTTATCAATGAAGTAGATTCATCTGCAATGGTATTTGCTGATGAAAATATGGTTAACTCTGTTTTGCAGAATTTGATGAGCAATGCAATAAAATTTACAAAGCCGGGGGGATCAATTACGGTTGCTTCAAAGGAAAATGATGAGTTTGTTGAAATTTCCGTAAAAGATACCGGAATAGGAATTAATTCTGAAGATGTAAAAAAACTTTTCAGAATTGATGTGCACCATACTACTGCAGGCACCAACGATGAAAGGGGAACCGGGTTGGGATTGGTTCTATGCAATGAACTGATTTCCAAAAACGGCGGAAAGATGTGGGTGGAAAGCACTTTTGGCGAAGGCTCTACATTTTATTTCACTTTAAGAAAACAGCCAAAATAGTATTACAATAATTCCACTTATCTAAACAATATTTCTATTTTACGCTTTGTTTTAATGGTGCGGCTGCAATACTATCACACATTGCACTAATTTGTTTGTAATTATCAAAGTCATATTTTTTAAGAAATTCTTTACACGGTTTTATCGTTTCAACGTAATGATTAATAAGCTCGGTAAAAAACATCTCTGAAAACAGAAGCCCTTCTTTGGCTTTACTTTTATTTAAGAAAAGATCACTATAAACAAAATTCAGTATAAGGTTTTTAAAATTTTCCAATAATTCAAAATCGTAATATAATTTATAGGCATCATCCATATAATCGGAAGGCATATAAGCAGTACTTTTATCGTTTATAATTCTTTTCCATGTCGAAAAATTGAGTAGTGCAATATTGTAGCCGCCAAACTTAGCAGAATAACTCATAAATGGATTATCATTTGTTATTTTATTCATGATAGCGGTTAATTTACTCTGCCTGTCTTGTGATTTTTTCATATCAAGTGTAATTTCCATCAGGTTTTCAGCAACTTCTTTGTTTATTTTCTCTTTTGATGTATCCACTGATTCCATAGTCTTATGGTGTTCCCACAGGTTTTCTACTCCAAGTGCAAACAATACGGCAAATACTATTGTGCCAATTTCAATTAAAATGCCTTTTAAGTTTTGATGTTCCGGTTTTATTTTATGATGGATATGCAAGGAAGACCTCAAATAAATTATAGGTTTATGCCCTTAAATATATGACTGTTTTACGAAAAGACAATGATGAAGATGAGATAAAATAATACCGGCGGGGCAATGTGTCACCACTTCGTGGTTTGTTTTATTTTTTAATTCCTCTTATTACAATACTTCCACTCCTTTGGAGTTGATTCCAGATGTTTGAAAAATATTTGGCAGTGAGAATGTTTATATAAGTCTGGAATTAATTCACAACTCGATGCCGTAATTATTGCACTTTGGTTACAAGATAAAAATGCTATAACATCAATATTCAAGGAATAAAAAAAGGCTCTGTAAAAACAGAGCCTTAATAAAAATATTTATGTTCTAAAATATTATTTCATTTCTTTAAGTGCTTCTTCAATAGCTTTATCAAGCTGAGGGTCTTTATTCTCTAGCCTGTCTTTGAAAGTCTGCTTAACATAAATATCGGGAGTAATACCTGTATGTTCAAGATCCTGTCCGTCAAGAGTATAACATCCCCATTGAGGCATTCTGTGCGAAGAGCCGTCAACAAGAATTTCTCCGCCGGTAAAGATAATCCATCTGTAAGTTTCCGTGCCGATAATCTTTCCGAGTCCAAGCTGCTTAAATCCGGCGGTAGTCATTTCACCGTCGCTTAAAGTCTGTTCATTTACAAGAAGAATAATCGGTTTGCCTGATGGAGCAAAGTTAGGTTGAGTAGCAATTTTACCGTCTCTGTGTTTCCATTGTAAATATGGGCGCTGGCTTAACATCTGGAGAACACCGTCATGAACATTACCGCCGGTATTGTAGCGGATATCAAGAATTAAACCATCTTTGCCGGGAAGTTTTGATGCAATATCAGTAAGGAATTTATTCAGATCACCTGCTCCCATTGATTTCATATGAATATAAGCAAGTTTTCCGCCTGAAGTTTTATCTACATAGCTTTCATTATTATCAATCCACTCGTTGTACAGCTCGGAACCTAATGCGCCCGATGGCTGAGGATGAATTTTTACATTAAATTCGTTATCATCCCTTTTGAACGTAAGAGTCATTTCATCAAGAAGAGTGGGGGAGTTGAAATAGATTTCACGGTCCTGCTGTTCATCAACTTTCTGCCCGTTTACTGCAACAAGCTTATCCCCCGGCTGAATATTTTTTTCATTCTTATCTGCAGGAGAAGCTTTAACAATTCTTTCAACTACATAAGGATCATCATTGCTGTAAATTATGCCGCAATCGTTCGAGTAGGTATGATAGAAAATCTTTTCTTCATCGCCGTTTGAATAAAATCCCTGATGCGATGAATTCAATTCGCCGAGCATATCGTTTAACAATGTTCTAAGATTTGCTCTCGATTTAATACCCGGAATAAATTTTTCATAATATGTTTTAATCTTGCCCCAGTTAACACCGTGGAAATTACTGTCATAATAATATTCCTGCATGTTAGCCCAGGTTTCGTAGAACATTTGTGTAAATTCCCCTTCAAGATTTTTGAAGAACCTGAAATCAAAATCTATGCTCTTCATTTTACTTGAACCGAGATCTATCTTATAAATATTACCGCCTGAAAGTGCATAATAACTATCCTTAACGTTAATAATCTGGCCTATGCCTCTTGCGCCGTCAATAATTTTGGTTTCACTCCTGTCAAAAGGTTTAAGAATAGTCTGCCATAGAACTCCGTAATCGCCGTTATGATTAGATGTATAAAGAATAGTAGTCTCATCATTTTTCTGGATTACATAAGGAGAAGACTGAGTGCCGCTTTGCGGAATTACCGCCTGCCATCTGTTTTTTAGAGTTTCAAAATCGATTACAGTTTCAGTTTTAACCGAATCTTTTTTCGTTTTCTTTTCATCTGCAAAAAGCTTGTCGTAACGGTCGGATTTAAATTCAGAATCAAAATTGCGCAAAGCAATTCTGTAGATGCTTGTATTGCCGGAACCGCGCGGAAAGCTTTCTTTAGTCCTGTCTGTTGAAAAATAAATATATTTTCCGTCCGGGGACCAGAATGGCGTATTTTCGCTTACGCCTGTGTTGGTAATATTGGTAGCTTTCCCCGATGCAATATCATATACAAAAATATCCTGCTCAAAATCTCTTATTGCGGTGTAGAGGACATACTTATCATCGGGAGAAAAATAGGCAGTAGAACTTCCGGTTCCCCAGAATTCGTCATCAACCAGAGTTGTACTTTTAAAAGTTTTGGTATCCATCATTTTAAGTTCATGCGAGCCGCTGTAGTATAACAGTTTAGTAAGGCTTTTATTCATCGATATGTTGCCATTATGATGTTCTTCAAAAGTGAGCTGTTTTTCTTCTGACTTTTTATCGGCCTTTATGGTAAATAAATTCTGCCACCCTTTTACGGTTCTGTTATAGATAAGAGTTTGGTTATCGCTAAGCCACATTACTTCCATAACACGCTCGTAAGGATCAGTGCTAATCTGTCTTGTAAATTTTCCTTCAATATCGGTTACAAATAACATTCCTCTTGAAGTGAATGCAATTTTCTTACCGTCGGGGGAAACATCAAAATTTCCGATATTCCCTTTTATTGAAAATGCCTGTTCAATAGGAAGAGTGTTATTAAGGTTCAGGCTAACTTGAATAGGATTGGATTTCTTGCTTTTAACATCATAAATAAAAAGCTGATAATCTTTTTCGAATACAATCTTTTCACCATTAGCACTTACTTTTGGCTTTTTAATTGATTCGCTGAAATTGGTAAGCGCTACAGGTTTCTGGCCGTCCAGTTTATATAGATTATATTGATCATTTCCCTGATCAGAAACATAGTAGATATTTCCCGCTGCATCAATTGTAGGCCACATATCCTTGCCGCGGTAATCGGTTAACTTTTTATATTCTTTAGTTGCAGGGTTGTATGATTCAAGATCGGGATTAAAATCCCCTTTGTAATGTTTTCTTGCTGTAAAGATTGAACTTTCCCAGCTTGTGTTAAAAATAAATTCTTTTGTCTTTGGTGTTTCAATAAGATTATGGGGCCAGTTAAAATAATGGCCGAACAAACTGATTGGTGTTCCTCCGTTTATGCTTACTTTGAAGGCGCTAATCATATTATACTTATTGGAAGTAAAATAAATCCACTTACTGTCCCACGACCATGATTCAACGGCGTCGTTTCCGTCAAAGTGTGTAAGCTGAATAATTTTGCCCCCTTCAGCGGGCATGATGTAAACATTTGCATTCCCTTCCTGTGTGCCGGTGAATGCAATCCATTTCCCGTCGGGAGAATAAATCGGGTTGGTTTCATTTCCATCCATTGCAGTGAGGCGCAGTGCATTACCGCCGGTGATTGGTACCGTCCACAAATCCCCTTCACTGGAAAATACTATTGTTTTTCCATCGGGTGAAAGGGCCGGTTCGGAAAGAAAATATTGTGCATTAATAAATGCAGTAGGGATAATAAAGAAGAGTAAAAGCAAGAAGAATCTTTTCATAATAACTCCGGAATATTAATTAAACAAAACATAATTATATAATGCTAAACTTTGGAATATTCAGGTGAAAAATCAAATATAATTAAAGCCCTTATCATTTCATTCCTTACATCTTATTTGGGGGATTTAGAAGGGGTTTTAGTATGTAAATATCACAATAATATTATTAGCTTATTATTTTATATCCCCAAATCGAATAATTAAGTTAACGTCGTTCCTTGCTAAAAAGAGTATATATCTTTAAGTTTTACATATTGTTTTAATTCTATAACCCCGAGGAGTAAAATGTCAAAAGAATTTGTAGTAGAAAAAATAAATCAAGCAGTAAAAATTCTGAACGAAAAGAATATTGATCTTTGGCTTACTTTTACCCGCGAAAGCGGAAATATTAAAGAGCCGATGATGGATATGCTTGTTGGAACCAACTGTACATGGCAAAGCGCCTTTATTATTACAAGATACGGCGATTCCATTGCATTGCTTGGCTCTCTTGATGTGGCAAATATGAGAGCATTCGGCACTTACAAAGAAGTGCACGGTTATATCAAATCGATTAGGGAAGTGCTTATTGAAACCCTTAACCGGTATAAACCTGCTAAAATTGCAATAAATTACTCAAGAAATTCAAGCAGTGCCGATGGCCTTACGCACGGAATGTACCTTGAACTGCTTGATTATCTGAAAGATACAGAGTACAAAGACAGGCTGATATCGTCGGAAGAGCTTATTGCCGCACTAAGGGGGAGAAAATCCCGCGCGGAACTTGACCTGATGAAAGTTTCCATTGCCGAAACGTTAAAAATATTTGATGAAACCACACATTTCATTAAACCGGGTGTAACGGAAAAAGAAATTGCAGCTTTCATCCTTAACAAATGCAAGGAACGCAAATACTGCACAGCATGGGAAAAAGAATATTGCCCGTCAGTATTTACGGGTCCTGATACCGCAGGTGCACATGCCGGTCCTACCGACAGGAAAGTTGAAAAAGGGCATGTAATTAATATCGATTTCGGTGTTAAAATTAATGGCTACTGCTCCGACCTTCAGCGCACATGGTATGTTCTAAGGGATGGCGAAACTCAGGCTCCACCTGAAGTACTTAAGGGCTTTAACGTTATTAAGGAATCTATACAGCTTGCTGCTAAGGAACTTAAACCGGGGAAAAAGGGGCATGAAATTGACTCCATATCCCGTAATTATATAGTACAGAACGGTTTTGAGGAATATCCTCATGCACTTGGGCATCAGCTTGGCAGGTTTGCTCATGACGGCGGCGCGCTGCTTGCTCCTAAGTGGGAACGCTACGGAGATATTCCCGATATGATTATTGAAGAAGGGCAGGTCTATACCCTTGAACCACGCCTTACTATTAAGGATTTCGGGATTGCTACAATTGAAGAAGAAGTCGCAGTAACAAAAGATGGTTGTGAATTTATTTCTTCGCCGCAAACTGAAATTTATCTTATTAAATAGATTTTTTAATAGTACGCTGATTTTTTATGATGGTTATGATTTTTTAAGATCATAACCATTTTTTTATTATTCCTGTTACCCCCGTGGATTGCCGGATGATTTTTATAAATAGTTTTAGAACACGGATTTTCACGGATTAAACGGATCTCCACGGATTAAAAACATAATTTATCATCTCGTCTATTTCAAAAGATTGAAATTTCTTTAGAATCACGAAGTGATGAAACTATTGTAACAATTCGCATCAATCCCAACAAAAACGGCGAAGCCGTGGCACAAGGTTAAAAAAATAATAACACGCGGGCTTATTATGATTTCTTTAAGATCATAACTGATCATAATCATCTTTGAAAATCAGTGTGCCATTCTCTTTTTCTCTGAAATTGTAAAATATTTATATTGATATTATCTTCTCTTAATAATAGATTAGTATGCAAATAATAAAGGGGCACTAATGAAAACCTTCTTAATCCTTGCGCATCCGGAGCCAAAAAGTTTTAACGGCGCTATGTTTCAAACTGCAATTGAAACGTTACAGGCTGACGGCGATGAAGTAAAAGTATCTGATTTATATAGAATGAATTTTAATCCGGTTTCAGGCAGGCAAAATTTTAAAACAGAAAAAGACAGCAGTTACCTTAAATTACAAATAGAAGAAGTGTACGCCACGGAAATGAACAGCTTTGCACCCGATGTAGAAGCAGAGCTTCAGAAACTTGAATGGTGCGATCTTATGATTTGGCAATTTCCATTATGGTGGTTCGGTGCTCCTGCTATTCTTAAAGGATGGGCAGACAGGATTCTTGCTATGGGACGTGCATACGGAGGCGGTAAGATTTATGCGGATGGTGTTTTTAAGGGTAAGCGCGCATTACTTTCCGTTACAACAGGCGGCCCGGCACCTGCTTATGTAAAGGGAGGATTTAACGGAGACATTAACGGCATTCTCCGTCCGATTAATAGAGGCATTTTTGAATTTGTAGGTTTTTCCGTGCTTGCGCCGGAAATTGTGTACTCCCCCGTTAGAATAAGCGATGAAGAAAGAAAAGCAATACTTGAAAAATACTCTCTCCGCTTAAAAAACATTGCAAATGAAAAACCGATAGATGTGGGAAGTTATTGATTTATTAAATAAGCTTGGCAGGCACGGTCCACACCGTGCCTGTTCTTATCACGCTAACTTACTTCCTTAACACACAATATATAAAAATCCAAAAATTTAATATCTTCTTAATGTTTCCTGAGTTTACTTTTAACTTATTTTTATTATAATACAGCATTGAAATAAAATGATTTTTATATGTTTAGCATTCCATTCCATACTAAAATTTTATTATCTATAATAGTATTCTTTATGCCCGTATTCTTTTCGGCACAGGAAAACCATCCTGATATTTCAAAATATTTTATGGGCAAACCCGGGGCAATGGTAATTTATGATTGCGCTAAAAAGGAATATTTCCGCTACAATGCAAAAAGATGTACGCAAAGGTTTTTGCCTGCCTCTACTTTTAAGATTCCCAATTCCTTAATAGGGCTTGAAACAGGCATAATACCGGATGAAAATTATGTAATCAAATGGGATGGCATAGAGCGCGATAATAAAGAATGGAATCGGGATCATACACTTGCATCGGCAATAGAATATTCGGTTGTGCCCTACTATCAGGAACTTGCAAGAAGAGTTGGGCGCCTTAAAATGCAGTCATATCTTAAAAAGCTTAAATATGGGAATATGAAAATAGGTACACGGGTGGATACCTTCTGGCTTGATAATTCGCTTAAAATATCTGCAAATGAAGAAGCCGAATTTTTAATCCGGTTCTATGGTGGTAAACTCCCTTTTTCGCAAAAAAACATAGATATTGTTAAGAAAATAATGCCTGAAGAGGTATATCCTAAGTCAAAGCTGAAGTTCAAAACGGGTATGGGAAAGAAAGAAAACGGAGTATGGATAGGGTGGTTGGTTGGATATGTTGAACAGGAGAATAATACCTATATTTTTGCATTTAACATAGAAGGGGAAAATTACGATAATATAAAGGAGTTAAGGGATAAAAACGCCCGTGAAATATTAAAAGCTTTAAAAATAATTCTTTGATGTAAGATGATAAAAGCAATATTTTTTGATAATGACGGCGTGCTTGCCGATTCTGAAAAACTCTTCTTCAGAGCAACAAGGGAAATCCTTGCAGGGGCTAATATTGAACTGACCACGGAAAAATTTATTGAACTTACCTTAATAGATAACAAAGGGGGATGGAAATTAGCCCGCGATAAAAATTTTTCCGAAGCACAGATTGATGAACTTCGCACTCAAAGAAATATTTTGTATGAGGACTACTTATACTCCGAAAACATTCTAATCGATTCCGTTGAAATGACAATTAAATATCTGCACGGTAAATATAAACTTGGAATTGTTACAAGTTCAAAGAAACTGCACTTTGATATAATTCATAAGAGAATGGATATACTTAAATATTTTGATTTTGTCCTTACACGGGAAGATTATGTAAAAAGCAAACCTGACCCCGAACCTTATCTTAAAGCAGTGGAAATATCAGGATTCTCTAAAGAGGATTGTGTTGTAGTAGAAGACTCGCAAAGAGGGCTGGAAGCAGCTTATGAAGCAGGATTGAAATGTATAATCATTCCAAATGAGTTTACTATTAATAGCGATTTTACAAAAGCCTGGAAAGTGTTAAATTCTATTTCAGAGCTGAAAGATATTTTAAAAACTTAATTGTCTCCAATTTAATTTTAACATTTTTCGGGAATCTAATGCAGGAATACAAAATACATTATTCGGAAAAAAAGCCGGCTTTAAAAAGCTGCTGGAGCAGTCCGGAATGGCAGAAAGCCGAAATAGCAGAAATCAATAATCTCCGTCCTGAAAGCAAAGAACATTTCCCCGAAACAAAATTAAAGATGCTTTATAATAAAAATGGAATCTCGGGCATTTTTAATGTAAAAGACAAATATATTATTGCCCGCGGTACTGCTCATATGGACCCAATGTGGAATGACAGCTGCGTTGAATTGTTTGTTCAACCCTCTATTGATAAAGGATATATTAACTTTGAATTTAACTGTCTTGGGTTTCTTTATGCCAGCTATATTACTAATCCGGAAAAAGTTGACGGAGGTTTTAAGGAATATGTTAAATTCAAAAAGAAGGAATGTAAAGAAGTTAAGACTGCCGCTCAACTGAAAAAGAAAATTGAGAAAGAAATTATAGAACCGGTAGAATGGAGCATACAGTTCTACATCCCGTTTAAACTTATTGAAAAATTTACAGGCCATTTAGATCTGAAAAATAATCCGGAGTGGCGGTGCAATTTTTACAAATGTGCCGATCAGTCATCTCATCCGCATTGGGTGTCATGGTCTCCCCTAAAAGAATTAAATTTTCATGCGCCCGATTGTTTTGGTAAATTAGTGTTTACAAAATAAAGTGAGTGTATGAATTCAATAAGAGAGTTATATAGAATAGGGAAAGGGCCTTCAAGCAGCCACACAATGGCCCCGCGCAGGGCGGCAATAACATTTTTGGAGAAAAACCATTCAGCTGCAAAATATAAAATTACATTGTACGGCAGCCTTGCTGCAACAGGCAAGGGGCATTTGACCGATAAAGCAATGCATGAAATATTTGCAGGGCATGCACATGAAATTATATGGGAACCGGAGAAGAATCTGCCTTTGCATCCGAACGGAATGCTTTTTGAAGCATTTGATAATGCAAACAAGGTAATAGCTTCATGGAAGGTTTACAGTATAGGGGGAGGTGCTTTGCTTGAAGAGGGGGCGGAACAGGAAGAAACAGAGAATGTTTACTGCCTTACTACAATGAATGAAATTCTTTCATACTGTTATAAATCGGGTAAATCATATTGGGAATATGTTGAAGAATGCGAAGGGGACGATATTTGGATTTTTGTTAAATCCATCTGGGATGCAATGCTTAAATCCATAGAAAAAGGGCTTGATACTGAAGGAGTAATTGAAGGGGGACTTGGTTTAAGAAGACAGGCATGGGCTTATCAGAAAAAAGCTTTTAATGCCGCAACACATCTTAAAAGGCAGGGGCTTATTGCAGCTTATGCACTTGCAGTTTCGGAAGAGAATGCAACCGGCGGTATAATTGTAACAGCTCCAACCTGCGGTTCATGCGGAGTTTTACCCGCCGTGCTTTATTATGCAATGCATAATTTTAACTGTAATGAAGCAGCCATTCTTAAAGCCATAGCTACTGCGGGTTTAATAGGAAATCTTGTAAAACATAATGCTTCAATATCGGGAGCTGAAGTGGGCTGCCAGGGGGAAGTAGGCACTGCATGCTCAATGGCCGCCGCCGCCGCTGTGCAATTACTCGGCGGTACAATAAGACAGATTGAATACGCAGCAGAAATGGGGCTTGAACATAATCTTGGCCTTACATGCGATCCTGTGGAAGGGCTTGTTCAAATTCCATGTATAGAAAGAAATGTGTTTGCAGCTACACAGGCGTTAAACTCTGCCGATTACGCACTTCTTTCCGATGGCTCTCATAGAATATCATTTGATGAAGTTGTATCAGTTATGAAACAAACAGGCTTAGACCTTCCCTCCCGTTACAGGGAAACATCTTCCGGAGGGCTGGCAAGGGCATATAGAAAAAGAAATAAATTAAATAATGGTGGAAAATGAATTCTCTTGAACCTCTTTATTCCGATAAGCTGGTTGATCTGTATTTTGACAGGCTTGTTTTAAAAAATTATTACTTCCCTTTCGGAAGAAGTAAAGTAATCCAATTGATTGATATTGCCTCCTTTGAGGTATTCCCATGCACAATTATGAGCGGAAAGTACAGAATATGGGGCTCGGGCAATTTTAGAACATGGTTCCCGTTGGACACTCAAAGGCCTAAAAGAGATAAAATATTTATGATCGTTCCTTATCACCAAAGAACCCAGTGTGCATTTACAGTTGAAAATTCAAAAGTTTTTGAGCAACTTCTAAGAGATAAAAAAATAATTCAGTAATAATGTTTTTTTTGAGGCGTTCGTTTGTCTAACAAAAAGAGGCGAATTTTTTATAACATGCCTGATAATATTTTGGAAATCGATTAAATATGTCAACTAATAATAAAATAAGAAATGATACAAAAGCAGGAAAACAAAAAAAGAAGAAACCGGCTGATTTTTTGAGCAATGGGAAAAATCATTATTCCGTGCCGGCTGATTATTCATCGTTTGTAGATATTCTAAAAAAAATTCCAAATGAAAAGAGGAAGATTTATAATATACAGAATCTCAGTTCTGATGATGTGATTTGGAAAGGGGATATAAAATTATTCTTTGGGCAATCCTCTAAAACATTTACAACCTCGGCAAAATGGCGTTCTGCTTTTATTAATAAAGAAGATATAAAGAACGCACTTAAACAATTTAATAAAGCATTAAAATCCTGTTCACCATATGATTTGCAGTATAGAATTACTAATCAAAGCGGAAGTATATTGCATGTTATTGAAAGAGGATATTTCCTGCCTGATAGTAAAGGAAAAGCAGTTTATGTTATTGCAATCTTAAATGATATTACGGAAATAAAGTTAAAAGATGATATTTTACGCAGAAATGAAAAAGATTTCCTGTCAGTCCTCGATAAAATGCCCCACTATATTTACCGTATTGATCTTAAAGGAAGGATTACTTTTGCAAACCGGGCTTACTGCAGGGAATTTAACATCTCACCTTCAAAAATAATAGGTAAAACAGCTTACGACCTGCATCCAAAGGAATTAGCAGATAAATACACGAAAGATGATAATAAAGTATTCAGGAAGAATGAGACTTTCTATGCAATAGAGGAAAACGCTGTTAAAAATTCTGCTAAAATAGAAATCGTTGAAGTATTTAAAATACCTTTGCATGATAGTAAAGGAAAAGTAATAGGCTTGCAGGGAGTTTATTGGTATATAACTGATAGGATTGCTGCTCAGGAAAAAGCAAAAAGCGCTGAAAGCAATTATAATGAAATTTTTAATGCCACCGGTGAAGCAATTTTTATTCATAACTCTACCAGCGGAAGAATTCTTGATGTAAACGAAATGGCTGCAAAGGTGTTCGGCTACTCTAAAAAGGAAATGCTTTCATTGGGAATGAATGATATAAGTGCAAATGATGAGTTTTATAACCAATCAAATGCCTATAAATATATAAGAAAAGCAGCAAAGGGGAATATTCAGAATTTTGAATGGAAAGGGAAAAAGAAAAACGGCAAATTATTCTGGGTTGAAGTCACCCTAAGAAAAACTTTAATAGGCGGAAAGGGAAGAGTGCTTGCCGTTGTAAGAGATATATCTGAGAGGAAAAAAGCAGAAGATAAACTGAAAGAAAATGAAAAGAAATATCACGATACTGCAGAACTGCTTCCGCAGGGAATTATTGAATGCGATTTGACCGGTAAAGTAACTTATGTAAACAAACAAATATTTGAACTATTTAAACTTACCAGAAAGGAATATGAAGAAGGAATTTATTTACTTGAAGGAATTATAGAAGAAGAGAAAGAGTTTGCGCGGTCTAATATTGAAAAAATCCTCCATAACGGTAAACCCGTAGCTTATGAATATAATATGGTGAAAAGGGACAACACTGTCTTCCCGGCATATGTTTACTCGAATGTAATTACTAACGATGGTGTGCCTGCCGGAATTAGGAGTGTTGTTTTTGACCTGACAGAAAAGAGGGCGCAGGAAAAAGAAAAAGAAGAAAGGGATGTATTATTTTCGTTGTTATTTGAAAAATCGGGCGATGCAAATTTGCTTATGCGGGGAGAAACATTTTTTGATTGTAATAATACAACAGTTAAGATGCTTAAGGCTAATACTAAAAATGATATAATAGGTAAAAGTCCTGCGGATTTTTCTCCGGAATATCAGTCGGACGGGCAGCTTTCAAGTGTTAAAGCCAAACACCATATAGAATTAGCATACAAAGAGGGAAATTATAGATTTGAATGGCTTCATAAGAAATTAGACGGCACCCTTTTTGACTCCGAAATTGTTTTAACTGCAATTCCCTTACAGGGAAACTGGTACCTGCATGTTGCATGGCGCGATGTAACGGAAATGAAAAATGCGGAAAGAAAGCAAAAACTTTATTACCGGCGCCTTGAGAAACTTCTGGAAATTGAAAAAAGAATTTTGAGCGCCGGTTCTACCGTGGAAATATGTAAAACCGCATTAAAACATTTAAGAACAATTCTGGATTGTGAAAGAGCTACCGTTGTATTGTTAAATAGAGAGAAGAATATATTTGATGTGGTTGCTGTTGATGCATCACTTGAAACCAGGATGATCGAGGGAAAATCTCTTAATTATAAAGCTTTAGCTGCTCTTAGAGAGAAAGAATATTTATTAACAAAAGATTTTACCGCTGAAGAAGAACTAAGCGAAGTTGAAAAAGGATTATTAAGAGAGGGAATAAGATGCCGTTTATCCCTTCCTCTAATGGATGGCAGCGAAGTTGTCGGGGGATTAAATCTTGGTTCTGTAACACCCGATAGTTTTAATGAAGAAAAAATTCTTATTGCGCAGGAAGCAGCTCTTTCTCTTTCGCTCGCATTACAACATGCTAATTTTCTTGAACGGATAAATTCGCAAAATGCAGAACTCGAAAAAAGAATTGAAGAAAGGACTGTTGAGCTTAAACAGACAATCAATGAACTTGAATCTTTTTCTTATTCTGTTTCGCATGACCTGCGCGCTCCCTTGAGTTCTATTGGAGGCTTCAGCCGTGCAATTGTGGAAGACTACAAAGATGTTCTGGATGAAGAAGGGAAAGATAACCTTAATAGAATTGTAAGTGCAACACAAAGAATGAGCGACCTGATTGATGCGCTTCTCCTTCTTGCAAGAATTACAAGAAGTGAATTTAAAACGGAAAAGTGCAACATAAGTCAGATTTTTGAAAGCACTAAGGATGATTACGTTAGGCTTTATAAAGACAGGACAAATGTTAAATTTGTAATTCAGCCGGATCTTTACGTAACCGGGGATAAAAGGCTATTGAGAATTCTTGCCGATAATTTTATCGGCAATGCCTGGAAATTTACTCAAAAGAAAGAAATGGCAATTATTGAATTCGGACAAGCGGTTATAGAGGGGAAAGAAACATTTTTTGTGAAAGATAACGGTGTTGGTTTTGAAATGGCTTATTCACATAAATTATTCATTCCTTTCCAAAGGCTACATTCACGCACCGAATTTGAAGGCACAGGAATTGGGCTTGCAACAATTAAAAGAATTGTTTTAAGGCACCGGGGTATTATATGGACCGAAAGCAGGGAAAATGAAGGCGCTGCATTTTACTTTACTCTTGGAATGTAGAGTTCTTTCTGATATTCCCTTTTTAAATTTTTATTGCTTTAAGCGCTTCCCTGCCATACGTTAAATGAGTGATTATATTACTATTTGCTTTTCCGGTTCACCAAAATAAGCCGGTTTTAAGGAGGAAAAATTATAAGAATATCATTTAGCAATGTAATTAAATTTCTTAGTAACTTTACGCAATGAAATTTTAACTATTTAAGGAAAAACCTATGGCTGAAATTGGATTATCCCTTGCTGATTGGCTTATCGTAGCGGTTTATTTCGCTTTCGTTTTAGGAATCGGCTATTACCTCAAACGTTTTACCAAAGGAGAAAATGATTTTTTCCTTGCAGGCAGAAAAAACAGCTCCTGGGTTGCAGGGCTTGCATTTCTTTCTGCTAACCTCGGCGCACTTGAAATCCTGGGCATGACCGGCAATACTTTTAAGTATGGAATGTTTGTGGCACACTTTTATTGGATCGGTGCCATACCTGCAATGCTGTTCCTCGGTATTTATATGATGCCGTTTTATTACAGCAGCAAAATTAAATCGGTGCCGGGCTATCTTAAAGTACGCTTCGATGAAAAAACAAGAGTACTTAATGCAATTGCTTTCGGTATTATGACCGTACTTGTATCGGGCATTAACTTATATGCTATGGCTCTGGTACTTCATACATTCTTCGGATGGTCCTGGCATGCAAGCATGTGGATTTCCGCTATCACAGTAGCTGCTTACGTTTCTTTAAGCGGGCTTCTTTCTGCAATCTTTACTGAAATTATTCAGTTCTTCTTAATATGGTTCGGATTATTTCTTGTATCAATACTTGGAATTATAGAAGTCGGCGGAATAAATCAGGTATTTGCAAGAGTAGATCATTCATTCAGCACTCTCTGGTCAACCGCAGGAGACGCAACTCAGAATGGTATGATGGTTACCTGGGGCGGTATAGTTCTCGGGCTTGGATTTGTCCTTTCATTCGGCTACTGGACAACAGATTTTCTTGTGGTACAAAGAGCTTTCTCGGCAAAAAATCTTCGTTCTGCACGAATGACTCCAATTATTGCATCATTTTTCAAGATGGCTCTCCCGTTCATAGTTATTCTTGCAGGTTTAATTGCTCTAGTTCTTGCTCATGACGCTCACAGCGGTTTTAAATTATTAACAGGTGCGGATGGGCAAATAAACTACGATTCGGCTCTGCCCCTTCTGATAAAACGGTACTATCCCGCGGGACTTGTGGGGCTTGGTGTTACGGCACTGCTTGCCGGTTTTATGGCAGGTCAGGCGGGTAACATAAGTGCATTTAATACTGTGTGGACTTATGATATTTATAAATCAGTTATAAATAAAAATGCTTCCGATGCTCACCTGCTTAAGGTAGGGCGCATTGCTACAATAGTTGGCGTTGCATTAAGTGTTGGTACTGCTTACTGGGCAATGAGTTTCCCAAGCATTATGGATTATATGCAGGCAATCTTCTCATGGGTGAACGCTCCGCTCTTTGCTACGATGCTTCTCGGTATGTTCATCTGGTGGATTACTCCAAACGGCGCTTTCTGGGGATTGGTTACCGGAATGCTCTCTTCATTCCTGATGTATCTTGGAGTAAAGTTTGCATGGTTTAATCAGAGTATTATTACAATGTCCAATGTACAAAGCGACATGGCTGCCAATTTCTGGCGCGCATGGTGGGCATGGTTAATATGCTTTACAGTAACAATTGTTGTAAGTATCTTCACTAAGAAGAAACCGAAAGAAGAACTTGTAGGTTTTGTTAAAGGGCTTACACCTGAAAATTATGATAAAGAAATCAAGTTCTATAAGAGGCCTGAATTCTTTGCCATTATTTCTTTAATTGTATTTATTATTCTTAATATATATTTCTGGTAATAGGAGGATTTATGAAACCGATTTGGTATTTCGTTGGACTGATATTGTTAATTACCGGAGTAATTATTGTAGGATGCGGTATTTACGGATTATTTAATCCTCCGGAAGTTAAGAAGATATTATCAGATTTACATCCCGAACTTTGGTGGGGCGGACTAATGATAATTGTCGGCTCTATCTATGTTTGGAGAAATAAAAACGTAAAAATTTAATATTATGTTTTATGATGTGATAAATAAAAAGCCGCTTAGTAATAAGCGGCTTTTTTGTAAAATATATACGGTTGTTTCGACAAGCTCAACAACCATTTATTCAGTTACTGAGAAATTGATTTTATTGAACTTCCCGGTTACTGAGCCTGTCGAAGTAACCGGGGAAAACTCTAAGCATTACTTCCCCAGCTTTTTTACTCCTCCTTGTATGGTACAAATGCGGCTTTCCTTAACAGGGTATCATTTTTACATTGCTTCAGTGAATAAAATTTCACATATTATAAATATTAAGCGGGTATTAGATGTTAAAAAAATGGCTGAAAATAATAATTCCTTTTATTTTATTATGGTTCATTGCATCTTGTTCTTCAACAAGTAAATTTAACTTTGTCAATCCAAGAGCCAATGAACCTGAATTCCAATCACATGCTGTTGATTCAATAATGTATTCTATGGCAATAGACGGTTTTTATCCTTTGTACGAATGGTGGTATAGTCGTGAAATTAAAAATAACACTAAAACCAAATTACAATTAATGGAGAAAACAAAGGACCATACGCCATTTGTAAATCATAATAGTTTACCTTTTAAGGGAATAAAAATCTATCTTTATGATAATGATGGATTTTCCAATCCAAACAGGTGTGTTTTATATTATAATAAATATACTAATGAGTATGGAAGTTTAAGTTGTTATTATGGAGAAGATGAGCTGATTAACCCTGCATTGCTGGAAAAAATCAATGGATTTCTTAAATATGAACCTATAATAAATATAGAAAATATATTGCAAATAACAAAGTTTCTAATACATCTTCATGATAATGCTGATGATGGTACCATTGTTTTTAGAAATTATGCGGATATTGCATTTCAACAGAGTGAATTTATAAATGAGGGAATTATTAATCTTATTAAACCTCCGGAAATAGTGGAAAATAATAATTGTATTCAGCTTCATTTATTTTGTATGAATTATTTTAACGGCTATGGATATGAACTCTATGTAAGATTTGACGGGAAGGGATTAAAAGTAAACACTATTAATTTAGGCAAATTTACAGAAAAGCATTTTAGATGGTGAGCAAAAGCTAGAAAAATAATTATGTTTAAAGAAAAGACATAGTTACACACCTCTCTTAATGGTTCGATGAGCTCACCATCCGTCCAAGGAACTGCTCAACAACTATTTAATCGGTTACAGTGTTTGTGATTTTGTTGAATTTTCCGGTTACTGAGCCTGTCGAAGTAACTGGAGAAAACTCTAAGCTTTACCTCTCCAGTTTCCTTACTCCATCCTTGTACGCAACAAATGCCATAGTTGCCATATTGCAAAATATTCCATGTTCTACAATTCCGGCACGGCTGCTTAGAAGCAAAGATATTTCATGGGGGTTGTTCATTATGCCGAAGTTAACATCTATTATATAGTTTCCTTCATCGGTAACAAAAACTTTTCCGTCTTTGCCGTTGCGGATAGAAATATCTATACTGAAATTTTTTAGGAAGGCAATTACTGCATCAAGGGCAAAAGGAATTACCTCTACAGGCACTCTCCATTTTTCGCCCAGGTATGTAGAGATTTTAGATTCATCCACTACAACAAAGAATTTATCCGATGCCTGTGCAAGAATTTTTTCTTTTAACAGCGCTCCGCCTCCCCCTTTAATCAGGTTAAGGTTTTTATCAACTTCGTCGGCGCCGTCAATTGTAAGGTTTACACGGCTATGTTCTTTAAAAGTTGTAAGGGGAATACCCAGTTCTTTTGCCAATGCTTCTGTAACATTAGAACTTGGAATAGCCAAAATATCTTTTAGCTTTCCCTGTTTAATAAGCTCGCCTACTTTTATTGTAGCGTAATAAGCTGTTGATCCGGTTCCAAGCCCGATAACCATTCCCGATTCAATGTAACTTACGGCTTGTTCCGCTGCTGCTTTCTTAAGATTGTTATTGTCTGTCATTTGAAATGAGGTCTATAATATTATTAAAATGTAAATGTAAAATAACAGCGATATTTTGAATATGCAAGAGAATTTAACAATAGGAATGAATTCAATAAACCGTTTTCTGATTTAAAAAATAGAATTAAACATCCCTGCACCTTTATGGACGCTTGCCCGCGCAAGCATGAAATATAATTGATATTTGGGTACAACCAGGTGGTGGATAGTTAAGCAATGAATATAATCCTTCTTAACTTGTCAATATGCAAAATTTTTTCTTACCCCGACAGCATTGGCGGCATTCCCCGGCAGGTATCAAACTGAATCATATTTCAAACCCGGATTTACAGCAAGAGAATGGCTTATTAACGGGCATAATTCTATATAAGATGGAATCATAATTTGATTTTATTCAAGTTATTCTTTTAATTAGATGTTACGCTTCCTGATTATTTTGCGGCTTTTACTAACTATTATAGAAAGAATTTTTAATGAACAACAATGTATATATAGAAACCTACGGCTGCCAGATGAATTTTGCCGATACCGAAGTTGTAATGGGGATTTTACAGAAGGAAGGCTATTCCGTAACCAAAGAAATAGATAATGCGGATATAATTCTCTTAAATACTTGCAGTGTGCGGGATAATGCGGAAAAAAGAATCCACGGCAGGCTTGGAAACCTTAAGAAATATAAAGATGATAATCCCGAGACAATCATCGGCATACTCGGCTGTATGGCAGAGCGTTTACGCAGCGATTTAATAGAAAAGAAAAAAATTGTTGACCTTGTAGTAGGTCCCGACGAATACCGCCGCCTTCCCGAATTGATTGATACTGTTTATGCCGGGGGAAAAGGAATAGGGGTAAAGCTTTCAAGAACGGAGACCTATGAAGATATAATCCCGTACCGTGAAGATGGACTTGCTGCATGGCTAAGCGTAATGCGCGGATGCGATAAATTCTGCACATTCTGTGTAGTGCCTTATACACGCGGAAGGGAAAGAAGCCGCTCGCTTGAATCAATAGTTGATGAAGTAAGGCAGCTATCTTCCAGAAACTTCAGGGAAGTAACTCTTCTTGGTCAGAATGTAAATTCATACAATGATAAAGGGAATGACTTTGCCGATCTTCTTGAAGCATGTGCTAAAGTAGATAGCCGGATTAGAGTCCGCTTTATGACCTCACATCCGCAGGATTTATCTGTTAAACTTCTTGAAATAATAGCACAGAATGATAACATCTGCAATTATATTCATCTGCCTGTGCAATCAGGTTCAGATAGAATTCTGGAATTAATGAACCGTACTTACACTTCGGAACAGTATTTAACTCTGATAGATAATGCAAGAAAGATAATTCCGGGAGTTAGTTTCTCAACTGATATTATTGCCGGATTTCCCGGTGAAACATACGAAGACCATTTAATGACTCTTGAAGTAATGAAGAAAGTCCGTTATGACGGAGCATTTATGTTTATGTACTCTCCGCGCGAAGGTACAAAAGCATACCTGATGAAAGATGATGTTCCCGAAGCAGAAAAATTGAAAAGGCTGAATGAGATTATTGATTTACAGCAAAGCATATCTTATGAAATAAATCAGGCAATGATAGGCACGGTTGAAAATGTTCTTGTGGAAGGGTTCAGCAAGAAGTCTAATAAGTTTTTAGCAGGCAGGACGGATACCAATAAAGTAGTAGTATTCCCTAACAGCGGTTCCCTGAATGCCGGAGATTACATAAAAGTTAAAATAAATAAAGCTACTTCGGCTACATTGACAGGCGAAGTATGCGGCAATGAAAATTTATAATCAGGATAATCTAAAAATGAAAAAGCAAATTTCGCTAAAGGTTAAAGAAATTGCGCTTGTTTTATTTGTCTTGTTAACGGCAAGAATTTATGCACAGGATTCCGAAGTAATTGCGCAGCTTAAGAATATTGAAAAGGGAAAAGCCGACGAAGCCTTGAAAGCACTCCCTGAATTAAAAAAACAATATCCGAATGATCCGTCGGTTCTATTTCTGGATGCCGTTTTACGCACAAACGGCGATGAAGCGCTGAATCTATATGTAATCATTCATGAAAAATTTCCTAATAGCACATTTGCCGATGCAGCTTTGTACCGCATGTTCTCATATTATTATGCATTAGGTTTATACCAGAAAGCAGGAGATACATTAACAAAGCTTAAATCAGAATATCCTAAATCCCCTTATATTGCAATGGCTGAAAGAAAAATACCTGCTGATAATAGTAATGATTTTCCCCTTGTAAGCGGGAAAAAACCTGTTGAAGCAAAACCCGTAATGAAAACAGAGGAGAAAACAGCAGAGAAAGCGGACAGCTCAAATTTCACAGTGCAGGCAGGAGCTTTTTTGAATATCCAGAATGCACAGGTATTGAAAAAGAGCCTTGAAACTGACGGCTACCCTGTAGAAATTACGAATAAAGAAGCAGGCGGCTCTATTCTTAATGTTGTACTTGTGGGAAAATTCCTCACGGAAAAAGATGCCGATACTCTTCTGCAGCTGCTTGATTCAAAGTATAAAGTTAAAGGAAGAATTGTTCCAATAAATAAATAGAGTAAACAATGCAGGCAATATTTCTGGGTACGGGATCGGCCAAAGTTTCTCCCAATCGCGGCCATGCTTCTATATTATTTGAAGATGATGAATTTTGCGCGCTTACCGATTGCGGTGAAGGCATTTCTAAACTGCTGCTTGAAAACGATATACCATTCAACAAAATTGATTCTGTTATAATATCCCACCTGCATTATGACCACGCAGCGGGGCTTCCATCTTTGTTAACGCAGATGAAATTGAGCGGCAGGGAAAAACCTCTTGTAATTTATATCCATGAAGAATTAAAAGAAATATTGTTAACACTACTTAATTCCTTCTTTTTATTTATTAAAGAATTCCCGTTTAAAATAAGTATAGAGGGTTTTCAATTTGATGAAACCGTAGACCTGCATAAAAATTTTGCATTGAAACCGGGAAAGAACTCACATCTGACTAACAAATACGGAGTTGACTGTTTCCCCGATGAAAAGTTTATATCCGCAAGTTTTTTGTTCCATATAAACGGGCGGCATGTTTTCTATTCTGCCGATGTAGGCTCCCAGAACGATCTTCTTTTGTTTGAAGAAACAATTGATTATATGATTACAGAGACAACCCACATTACACCGGATAAATTTATTCAGGCGCTTGTTAAATATGAACCGGAGAAAATATTCCTTACTCACATTGATGATGAAGAGAAAATTGAAAGCTGGCTGAACAACCTGGATAAGAAACTTAGAAAGTATTTTATTATTGCCCAGGATGGAATGAAGTTTAAGATTTAAGCAGCAATCGCCAGTATTTTTAACGCGCCACGTTTCACCGTGGCCGACTTGAAAAAGAAGTAATAAAGGAACTCATCACCAACCTCTTCTCTTACGAAGAGAAGAGGCTAAAGATTTGTTGGTTCCCGGCGCATTAAAAGAATTACGTATAGAAATTTCGTGAAGTGAAGCGAAAAGCGAGAAATTTTGTTTGACCCCGATTCGACTATATTCTTTTAATAGAATCGGGGGAGTTTATTTCTCGCAGCGGAACGCAGCGAAATTTTAGTAATTCTTTTTAAGCGGCTGTTCTTTTGCTTCTCGTATGTTAGGAAAACGATAATTATAATTATAGTAATTTTGTTCTAATAAATACTGGCTTAAGGAGTGGTAGGGCGCTTTTGGCACAGATACATAAATTATGATATCGGGGAAAAGATATT
>TBL_comb47_HYPODRAFT_10000294_pt1 | contig 65354 bp, 66 predicted proteins | sample TroBogypolimnion_40_FD_10682 | JGI IMG/M metagenome (IMG submission 10682)
TGAAACATTATAAAGATAAGAAAAACACGGATGTATATCGTCTGTTCTGTTGCGTGAGTTGTCAAAACAAAGAAACCGTATTTAGAACACGAGATGCTAATTCTGCCGTGAATATCAGGAAACTAACGAGGTCTTGGATGGAAACCCAAACAAGACCAAGTGAGTTTACTTTTAGTGAAGCAAAAAAGCAAGGTCTTTCACCTGTATTGGATAAAACAGGAAAAAGTAAGACAATCGTTGTTACGACCACATAGGTGGAAGCACAACTTATTGATTTTACGCTTTTTGACATTTTTTGCCCTGTAAAATGGGCGTTTTCAATGTCCAAAGGTGTAATAGAAATTATTAAACGTTTTGGATTTGATTTAATTGAACAACACGACCATTACAATCATTCTGTTATTTTTTATTTTAAACGAGCTAGTAAACTTTTGATTCAAGACCAAATAATGAATCTTAAAAATCAAAAATTTTCGCTTAATAAATTTTACAATACAATTTTTAACAATGTAGACAAAATAAATACTATATTAGAGGAACATACAGATCACAATATTTATTTATGGCCCGCATCTATTCACTGTTTGTTTTTATTCATCTTTGGTTTGAAAAATAATATTACAGGTTTTTTGGATAACAGTAAAAAGAAAGAGAATCAAATCCTATATGGAACAAATAAAAAAATACATTCGTTTAATAAAATAATCAACGACAATAATCAAAATACAATTCTAATTTTAAATGGCGGCGTTTTTAGTGCAGAAGTTAAATCGTCGCTTGATATTGCAAATAATATAAAATATCATATATTATAGTTCAATCCCAAGTAGTTTATCGATTATGGTCATAAATATATATTTATGAATATACAAATAAACATATAATCGCAATATTATTATATGTTTTACAAAGGGGTCATCTTTGATTTAGATAATACACTTTACGATTATGATAAATGTCACAAAATAGCACTAGACAATGTATTTCAAATTTTAGACAACAAGTATGATCTAGATTACGTTCAAAAATCGTATCGTGCTATTTCTACAAGTCTCAAATTTGAACTTGAAAACACCGCATCGTCTCACAATAAGGGTATATACTTTAAACACCTATTGGAATATTTAAAAATGGACTACACATTGTTGTCTAGAATGAACAGCACCTATTGGGATTACTTTTACAATAACATTGAATGTTTTAATGGTGTAAAAGAATTTATTATTTGGAATAAACAACATGGGAAGAAAATAGGTATATTGACTGATTATGAAATGGAATATCAATTTGTTAAATTGGAAAAACTAGGATTGTTAGAATATGTTGATGTCATCGTTACTAGCGAAGAAGTCGGTATTGAAAAACCAAGCATACAAATGTTTCAAACAATGTTGTCCAAGATGAATTTGACAAATGGCGAAGTGATAATGATCGGCGACAATTACGACAAGGACATTATTGGTGCAACCAACGCCGAAATATTAGCGTTTTGGTTTCATACAAATAACAAAAAAACTAAACAATATATAGAATTCAACAGTTTTTCAAAATTGTATACGATGTTTGACGAGATAAATAAAGGGTTGATTCAATTGGAAGCTATGTCGAAATACAGTGGTGAGCGATTCGATTTAGTCCAGGCTGGAGGCGGGAATTCTTCTGTTAAAATTGAAGATTGGATGTTTATTAAAGCATCTGGTTATAATTTGACCAATGTATGTGTTAACAGCGGCTACGTAGTGATTGATAACAACGAGTTAAAAACTGATATACGTAATCAAAAAACCCAAGATGTTATTCACTACAATGTAATTGGTAAAAAACGCGGTTCCATAGAAACCTATATGCACTCAATACTGAAAAAATATACTTTGCATTTACACCCAATACAAGTGAATCGAATACTTGTAAGTAAACAAGCAGCTCAACTAATTCAACAAATATATCCAAACTCGCTTGTGATTGAATATTTAACTCCTGGGATAAAGATATGTGACGAAATAAACAATTTATACAACGGCGAGAATGTGATTTTTCTAATAAATCATGGGCTAATTATAACGTGCGACAATTACGATGAAGTGTATACACATTTGAATGATGTCCTAAACGCGTTTGAAATCTATCAAGGATTGGACTTTGAAGAGTATAAATTTACAAACATAATAAGTAAACAATTGAACTCTGTATTTAACACTAACAATGTGAGCTACTTGTGTGAAGATCGAATCATTCGTTCTCGTCTAATTAATAAACGCGAACTATTTAAAGAAAGCGTTACATTTCCAGACGAATTAATATATTGCGGAGTCCAAATTATGTTTGGTTTTGAAACATGGATTATCGAAGAATTTAAACGTAAGTATGGAGAACCACCTAAGATAATCGTGTTCAATGATAATCTATACATTACAAGTCATTCGATAAATAAATGTAAGGAAATTGAGGAGGTCTTGAAATCAAAGCTCATGATATTGGATAGTCGCTACAACAAAAACTATTTGTCGCTCGATGAAATATGTTTTTTAAATAATTGGGATGCGGAACAATATAGAAAACTTTTGTAGAATTGTAGAATAGATGGATTTGTTACATAATAAAATTTGTTTGATTGGAAATTCACATACATCTCAATTTGACGAAAATAATTTAATGGACGTTTTATATGGTTACGGTGCGTCAATATTCGGTTTATTGAATGAAAACTCGGTATTAAGATTAAAGGATGAAATATTAAATTATCAAAAGAATCACCCAGAAAAGATATTGGTTTTCTTTTTAGGTCAAACCGATATTGAATTTATTTATTATTATAGGTGTGTTCAACAAAATAAAAAAATAGATATCAACTTGTATATTGATGATTTGATACACAAATATATTTACTTTATAAAGACATATATAACAAATAATTGTATTCTACTAGGTATAAATCCAAATGTCATAAAAGATAACATACATATTTTTAATGTTAATTTTAGAGCAGGTAATAAATCTGATCCAAATGGAACGCACAATCCAAAAGCGAAATATGAAGACTATTTAGATATTTATAATGATAGTTATGAAACAAGGTTTAGTTATAATATACAATTTAACAACAAACTAAAGTCAACGTGTATTGAAAATAATATAAAATATTGTGATTTGAATAAACATATAATAGATGAAAATGGTAATGTTAGAAATGAGTATTTACATGCTAATTTAGACCATCATCTAAAACCAAATCGTTTTTTATTCTTATGTTTGTTAGAAGAAATAAAACGTCTAACTATTATTTAACTTTTTAGAATTAAAGGCATTTACTTAATCTGTGTAATGTTAGAGGATTTCAATTTCATTGTATTTTCACATAGCGATTATTCATACCTGTGGCCGATTATAGAAGATTATGTAGTAAACCTATCACAACTAAACCCTATTTTTGTTTGCAATAAGAATAATACAATTGATAAACCAAAGGGATTTTGTAAATATATAGAATATGACGATAGCTTATGTTATTCACAAAGATGGATGAATATATTACCTGAAATCGATGCAAAATATATATTGGTAATTCACGACGTTGTTATTGTCCTGAATTGTGATGTATCTAAAATCCATAATTTACTAAAAGTTATTGATAAACACACAATAGACCGTTGTAGTATGAACGTATTTGATGGTTCCCAAATTGTGTATGATAACGAAATGTATTTGTGTAATTTAAATAATACAGTAGTAGGGCACAATTATACTCCATATGATGTCAGTCCAGCTATTTGGAATAAAACATCGTTCTTGAATTTGTGGTATACGTTCCCAAACGAAACATATCGAAACAGTGAACAAAACCCAATGGTTCAGCATTATTGTAAGAACTTGAAATGTTATGGATTGCAGAAAACAAATGAAAAGATATATTATAGTTTATCGAGACCAAATTATGAGATGTTTAAAGTTTTACATATTACTATACAAGGGGAGATTACATTCCCAATAGAGGTATATATGGATACAATTGAGGATTTTAAAAGAGTGTTCGAGCAATACAATCTAAAGGACAAAATAAAAATTAATTATAATTATGGGTTTGTATTGAAAAATCATACGCCAATTTAGGACAATACGAATAATAATACTCTTATTTTCTGGCTCCAAAAATTTTTACAATTGATTTTTTGTTTATATCTATCACATCCCCTGGTTTTATATAACTTAAATCGTGTGTATCGAATAACGTTTTGTCTGTTATAAAGTGATTATATGTATACCCCCATACCATATTTAATTGTTCTCCTTCAAATGATATGTCGTCTATTAAATCGTTTTTCAAGCTAAAACACATTACGGACAAGGTCCTTTCAAATGCCATTGCATCATTTTGGTTTTGAATTATACTTTTTAAATTCGATATTTTATAAGTGTTTTCCATCTTCATTAAGAAGTCCTTTGTAATAGCCAGACAGCAACCGATACAACCTATAAATTGTTGTTTACTGAAAATATCAAATAATGGAGTATTATTTGTTAATGATATTAATTGTTTTTCGATTAAAGGTTTGTCGTCATATGCCCTTGTTAAAAAATGCCATATAAATTTAACATCATTGAATTTATGAAAGTCAACATATTTTTTAAATATAATACCATCGTGAATTATAACGGCTCTACCAAAATCCAAGTTGAGTAACTCAAAAAAAGGGGAATACACGCGAGTCTCGTATGCCAAGCTTTGTATTGTTTCGCAATTGACTAACACGATATCGTCTTTTATTAAGCTATAATCAGAATTATTATCTATTATTATGATTTTATTGTTGTAAAAACGCCGAATTGATTTGTAACATTCCTTCCATATTTCATCAGCATTTTGTAATTGATACGTGATATTTCTTAAGATGACAAATACACATTCATTACACGACATATAATATTATACGAACATAATATTATACAATATTGAACTAATTCAATCTTTTCACTTCGTCTTCATTCTCGTCTAATTTCATTAATCTTAGGCAATCATAGAACATAGATCTATCTGTATCTAAAAATACAAAATCATATTGAAGTGTTGGATATTTATTTTTTATAGTATTGTTCAGTTTGGGTATATCGTTCACTGAAGTTGTATTGGGCCTAGCCAATATAAAGCGAATGAACTTACCACTGTTTAGTAGGTTCTTCATGTTTTGTATTCTTCTCTCATATCTAATTTTAAAATTTTGATAATTGTTTATAATGAAATGATCCGCACCATATTCCCATTTTTGTGAAATATATAAGTTTGCATGACAATATTCATGACTCAATAAAAATCTATATTTTGAATTGTATATAATTAGATCACCTGAACCATCTGTATTCAAGTGTGGTGATTCATTCGGTATTTTTATAATTTCAAGATATTTATCATCACAAAAATACTTAAAATCGTCTTCTATACATTGAATCATTCCTTCATAATTAGTAATCATTTCATCAAAAGGACACGTTTTATATCCGTGTTCTTTTCTGGTTCTTATTCCAATATTAACTCCATGAATAGCTGCTGAACAATTCCATCCAAGTGATATTGCCTCTGTCATTTGTATTACCCAGACAAATATATTATATTTTTCTAAACTCATAATTTGATAATGTTTACTTGCCATGGACTATTCAACCCATCATCCAATTTGTCTACATCTCTCATATTCACCTCTATTTGATCATATTTGATTTGTGCATTCCACCCAGTATTTGACCCATTTGTATACGATATCAATAATTTAGTATCGTATACTTTCTCAATTTCCCCAATAAATGTTCCATCTTTTGATTTTACCCTCATATAAGTCTTGAAATTACCAGTTTCCACGTGATGTGTATTTGTATTGTATGTTACATCAACACAATCCAGACTATATTTGAACCTGGTATTGACATCTAAAAATGTAGGAGACACAAGAACCTCAAGTTTAGTAGTATTGGGAGAGAACAACACATTTGATACTCCTCCACCAATGGCTCCAACAACATGTGTGGCACTCGCAAAATACAAAATCTTGTCAATTGTCGATAATTTTTCTGTAAATACTTCTACAAAACCCTCACGAGTTAATTGTTCTACAAGTTCATCTTCATTTACAAGTCTTCTACGAGTCGTATAATTTGTTCCTATATTACTAAAATCATTGTGAAGCCACGTTCTTCTCGAAACATATATTTTTTTTGGCGTTTCGCGCAGAGGCGAGAATTTATCTTTTACCGTTTTGACAATGGTTTGATAAAAACCATATATTTCTTTCCTCGGTGGAAGATTCGAATCGATGTCATGAGTATACGATGTTGAGACATATATTGTATTGTAAATTGTGTCGACGTCGACCATAACGATATCATCAGCGGTTACATGTAAAATGTCTAAAAATTCATTTATGAAGGGATAAAATGTATTTTGCTGTTCATTTGGATACTGCATCAGTAATTTCAAATTAGGGATTTCCTTTTTCAATTCGAAATAAGAAATCAAGTACGGGATCGAGTCATATAAAAAATGAAAATAATTGTCCGTATTGTAAATGAAGAAAAAGAGTGGATCGTGACAAATACCACAATGGGTGTGCGGTTTGTATTCAAACATCATGTTTGTTTTTTCGTAAATACTTCCAGTTTTCAATGACATTGTTCTTTCTAATAAAGGTAATACAAGTCGTTCGTCGGTGCCGTTTATTTTTATCAATGCATTTGGGTAATATAAATTATTACCGGTTAAGCAAGTATTTTCCAATTTATAAATATCAATTTGTCGATTATTTTCATCTCGTTGAAATACATTCTTGAATACAACTAGATCTTTGAAACTTACAATGTTCATTCACTTATTCTGCATATATTTTTAATTCGTTTTTGTTGTGTTTTTCTTTTCGAACAATGTAATATGTTGTTCTGTTGTCATCGCATCAATACTATCGAACAATTAAAGAGCATACCCATCGAATATGGGATTGAGCTTGACCTGAGAGACAATTTAAATGGAGAAATTTATTTGGCACACGACCCATTTGTAAACGGCGAATTATTTGCTGATTTTTTACGACATTATAAACACTCCTTCATTATATTGAATATCAAAAGTGAGCGAATTGAATATAAAATACTGGAATTATTGAAAAAATATAAGATAACGAATTACTTCTTTCTTGATTCGTCGTTTCCAATGATATACAAACTAAGTAACGAAGGCGAACAAAAAATGGCAATACGATTCTCGGAGTATGAAGGGATTGACACGGTTTTGGCGATGAGAAATAAAATCGAGTGGGTCTGGGTAGACTGTTTTACAAAAAATCCACTGACCAAAGAAATATATACAAAATTCAAGGATGCTGGTTTTAAATTGTGTTTTGTTTCGCCAGAACTACAAAATCAGCCAGATAAAATAAAAGAATATAGAGATTATTTCACAAATCAAAGTATACTATTAGATATGGTTTGCACTAAAGATTACAATATATCGAATTGGTCTGGCAACGGTCACAATCACAACAACAACGTCCAAATTATAATTCCTATGTCTGGGTTGGGTCAACGATTCGTTGATTCGGGTTACAATGACCCAAAACCATTAATTCAAGTCGACGGCAAACCTATCATAGAGCACGTTGTAAATCTATTTCCAGGAGAAGACGATGTAACCTTTATTTGTAATGATCGGCATCTCAACGAAACGAACATGAAAGAAATACTTACTAGTGTAAAACCATCGTGTAGGATATACGAGGTTCCTGTAGAAGGCCGTGAGGGACCGGTTCACGCGGTATCGTTAATTTTTGATAATATCGACGATTCCAAAGAAGTGATTGTAAGTTATTGTGACTATGGGACCGATTGGAATTATACTGAATTTTTGAAAGATACTAGGTTAAGGGACGCGGATGGAGCAATTGCGTGTTACAAAGGGTTTCATCCGCACATGCTTGGAACAGACAATTACGCCTTTTTGAAGGAAACGAGTATGGGTTCGAGATGGATGGAGGCTATCCAGGAAAAGTTGCCGTTTACAACTAATAGAATGGAGGAATACGCATCCAACGGGACGTATTATTTTAAAACTGGAGCTATAATGAAAAAATACTTTCAACGGTTGATGGATCTACAAATCAAAGTCAAAAATGAATATTATGTTAGTATGGTTTATAATTTATTGGTTCAAGATGGTCTAAGAGTTAATATTTTTGAGATTGATCATATGTTACAATGGGGAACACCGTATGATTTAGAGGTATATAACGATTGGTCAAGATATTTCAATAATATTATAACCCCTCAACAAACCTTTGCTGATAAATACAATACTACGTTAATACTGCCGATGGCTGGAGCAGGAAGCAGGTTTTCGGCAAAAGGATACAAAGACCCAAAACCATTGCTTAATGTTAATGGATCACCAATGATTGTTCAAGCCGTAAACTGTTTGCCGTCAACAAGTAACAAGGTTTTTATTTGTTTGGAAGACCATTTGAATAATTATCCCCTATTACAAACAAAATTAANNAANTCGTATCCAAGTTGTAAAATACATTCAATCTCGAGTGTCACTCAAGGCCAGGCGTGCACNACTGAAATAGGAATAAATCATTCACATATATNTCGAGATGATCCCATTTTAATAAGCGCATGTGACAACGGAGTATATTACAAAACTGAAAGATATCAAGAGTTGCTCGACGACCCGACTGTAGATGTAATTGTTTGGACGTTTAGGAATAATCCCACAAGTAGAAATAATCCAAATATGTATGCATGGTTAGACGTAGATGGCAACGACAACGTAAAGAACGTCTCGTGTAAAAAGTTTATAGAGGGTGTTCACGACAAACAAAACAGCCATGTTATAATTGGCACCATGTTCTTTCGACAGTCAAAATACTTCTTGGATGGTTTCAGTGCAAATTTAAAGGAAAACATTCGAAGCAACAACGAGTTTTATGTAGATGATGTATTGAATCAAAATATAAAAGCCGGTTTAAAAGTGAAGGTGTTTCAAGTTGATAATTATATTTGCTGGGGGACTCCAGATGACTACGAAACGTATTTATACTGGCAACGATTTTTTGATAAATGTGAGTGGCACGACTATACAATTGTCAAGGATAAAACCACACAAATATAGTATTTTTTAATCGACTTAAACAGACACTCCTAATAATTATTACAAATGCTTATTTCACTACACGATCTGGTAAAAAAATACAATGTGACATTCAAGGGGATTTTACATGTTGGCGCACATGAGTGCGAGGAGTTGAATGATTACTTGCATTATTTGCCCATCAATAAGGTATTGTGGGTTGAAGGGTTAGAGGACAAAGTCCAATTTTGTAAGAACACGTATCCGGGCGTCCAAATTGAACATGCTGTCGTTTCCGATACAGTAGAAACGGTTACATTCAATCGATCAAATAACGGACAGTCGTCATCTATTTTGGAACTGGGTTTACATAAGCAATTTCATTCGTGGGTTCACTACGTTAGTTCTACTGAAGTAGAAACTAAGGTATTGAGAGACTTGCTTCCCAAATATGATATCGAATATAATTTTTTGAACTTGGATATTCAAGGCGCCGAGCTAAAGGCATTGAAGGGAATGGAAGAGTATTTGAATAAAGTTGATTATGTTTACACGGAAGTCAATTCGGATTATGTGTATGAAAAATGCGCACTTGTCACTGAAATTGATGATTATCTTAAACAGTTTAATTTACATCGGGTAGAGACTTCGTGGTGTGGAGAGAATAGATGGGGCGACGCATTTTATATCCGCAAGTAATCCACTTTTTAAAATCCACTTTTAAAAAGTGGAGCAAATCGCTTTTAAAAAAAGCGAGCAAAATCGATGCAATTTGGTTCAACCTTTTGAAAGGTTGATTTGGCTCAACCTTTCACAAAGGTTGATTTGGCTCAACCTTTCACAAAGGTTGATTTGGTTATACTTTTTATAAAAGTATATAAGAATTTTGTAATATTATTTATAAAAAGTATATGGATTACGAAAAGAACATAATTACGGGAGAAAGAGTTCAACAATTGGCGAATATTTATTTAGGATTTCAAGACGACTTCGATTACAACCCCGTCATAAAAAGACAACTCGACAGACAGGTTGATCTGCGATGCATAGAGATCCCTTTTGATAACCCATATTACATATTTTGTTACACTCACAGAATAGGCGATTTATCGAAAAAGATTGATTTGTTCAACAACAACTTTGTTCTCATAACTCACAACTCGGACGGAGAAATACGAAACACACCCAATGTCAATTTGATATTGAATTCATCAAAACTTCAAAGATGGTATTGTCAAAATTTGTGCTTTGAACATGATAAATTGTGTTTTGTTCCAATTGGGTTTGCCAACTCTATGTGGCCACATGGAAATCTAAATATTTTTACAAACACATACTTTATATACAATTTGGGATTTAAGACGAAAGGGGTGTATTTCAATTTCAATATAAACACAAATGTTCAAAAACGGGTTCTGTGTTTTGAAGCTATACGAAAAAAAATTTATTGGTTGACAGACGTACCGTCTTATGAGAATTTAATGAGACTGCAGGAACACGCTTTTTGTATATGTCCAGAAGGAAACGGAGTTGACACTCATAGATTGTGGGAAGCGCTATATGTGAGAACAGTGCCAATTGTAATCGACAGTGAATTCACTCGCATACTACAAAAACGAATGGTTCCTCTCGTCGTATTGGATAAATGGAGTGATTTGGATATAAGTAAATTGAATTACAACGATCACAACTTTGATCATCCTGAATTTCAAAAGATATCAGAGTTATATAAACTTTTTATCCGCTTTTAACAAGTTTGGCAAATCGCTTTTACACCTTTGCACATTTAAAACGCCGACTTAACGACGAAAAAAATAAGCAAAAAATGCAAAAATTTGGTTAGTATCCGTCTTGAAACGGATATGAATTTTAAGAATTTATTGCCCTACAAAATGCATCTGGTCGTTTTCCTGTATTAAATACAGAACTTACTATATTCAGCATATTTTGGACGGCATTCTTATCTCTGTTATGAATTATTTCGCAATTATGCTTAACCGATTGACATCGTAATAATCCATGACATATTTCTGTTTTATTTTGTTTCTTATATTTTGGTTTTTGACTTGGTCTTTCTAAAAAATGTTCCAACTCGCTATGACAACAATTACACAATTTTGAAGTTCTAAATTCATTTACTAAAAAGGTTTTATATCCCGCATTCTTAAATATTCTTCTAAATTTCTTACAAATAACCGGTTCTAATCCTTTCATATGGTAATCTCCTTTATCATAATCACCCATAACAAAAATAGTATTTTCTGGTTTTCCAAATTTATTTGAAAAATTATTTACCATTTTTAATTCGCTTTTCTGTGTATTTGTAAATCTATTTAATTTGAGTTTTCTAAATAATCGTTGTTCGTAATGGTTATACAATTTATAATTTATGTTATTCTTTTCAACACAATATTCCATAAATTTATTATAATTACACGTTTTACTATTATAATTTGATAAAGTTGTTTCTATTTCTTTAATTGTCCGGTCTTGTATTTTTGTTTTTTTGTTTATTTTATCAATAATTTTATTATATTTTTTCAATCTGGTTTCTAATCTTCTTTGATTTTGCGTATAACGAAATGTTTGTAAATTACCATTTTCATCTTTTGCACCACAATAAATTAAATCCGCGTGATTGGGATCGGCACAAACCACTTTCATACTTCTCAATTCATCTGTTAATTCTGTTTTTTCAATATAATCAATATTCACTTCTTCACAACATTTTTTATTCTTATTTGTTTTCTTTAATGGGTTTCCATCATTATCGGTTCTTACGAATAAAGAACAACCAGAAATACCATCAGTTCTAATCATAAAACTAAATGTATATTTTTGTCCTTTCTTAAATACTCTTTTATTTAATTTGAAAAAACTATTCCATAAATCATATTGGTTATTTTCTTTTTTATAATCTTTCAAATGTGTAGATGTTGGTTCGTCTCCTAAGAAATTAGAAATTAATGCACATGTATCAATACAAATATTCTTGCCTACTATATTGGTACGTAATGGTAATACATTAAATAATCGTATTTGTTTTTCTTCGTGTTGAATTCTTACTTCATTTAATTTTTCTAATTCATTTGAAATATGAAACATAGAAATTAAATAATCTTGTGTATTGGATTTCAAATCATAGTGGATACTATTTTTATCAAAACTATTTTTATTTGGAAATAATTTATTTTTTTGTGTTCTAATCCAATCGTGATATATTGTATCGCTTGTAAAATCGCTAAAATTAATTAAATCTTTTTTAACTTTACCGATTTCATCATATAATTTTTTGTGCAATTCTTTTCGAATAATTTTATCTTTATTTTCTTTGGTTATTTGTGCGGATTTTTCTTTTATATTAAATACAATATTTACATATTTATTCAAATGGTCAATGAAATGCTCTTGGATATTATTATTGATATTCGTGGTCATATCAATTGCTTCGTAAGGTAAAACATAACTTAACTTATCATAATAAATTGTTTCGTTATTAGAAATAGTATTAGCATAATGGGTTTTATAAAAGTTGGTTAATCCTTTTAATTTATCCGGAATAGTGTTTTCAGTATAACCACCTTTATTACATTTCCTAATAGTTAAAACCTTGAAAACATCGCCTATAAATTCTTTGTCTATTACTGGAAATTGTAAATTATTTTCATATTGATATACACAATAAAGTTTAATAAATTGATAAGCATGAATAACGATTTTATTTGTTCTATTTACTAAATCATTTATAATTGGTAAAATGGTCTGGTCTTTAATCATATTGTTAATATTATCTTTGTTTGTTTTCATATAATCAAAGTTTTCATCATCCTTTTTCTTTTCCTTAACTTTGGGTTTTGATTTTTTCATTTCTATATATTATATAAAGATAATTCTTTATATAGTATTACGCCGAAACTCCTAAATTTATTTAATAAAATTGAATATAAAATATTATTAATTATATTATGTATAACTTAATATGAAACTACAATCAACTGAACAATTTATAATTGATGCAACATTAATTCATGGAGATAAATATGATTATTCTAAAGTTGTTTATGAAAATAATTTGAAAGAAGTTATAATTATTTGTAAAGAACATGGTGAATTTTTACAACTACCTAAAACACATAAAAGAGGTAATGGTTGTAAAGATTGTGGTATAATTAGAACTGTAAACGCAAGAAAGGGAAATACAATAGATTTTATTCAAAAATCAATAATAATACACGGAGAAGCATATATTTATTCAAAAGTAGATTATAAAACAGCACGTGAAGAAGTTATTATAATTTGTAAATTACACGGAGACTTTTTACAAATACCAAGTAGTCACTTAGGTGGTGCTGGATGTAAAAAATGTTCAATTGAATATATTACATGCCTTAAAAATAAAACAATAGATTTTATAGAAAATGCAATTATGATACACGGTAATAAATATGACTATTCAAAAGTAGATTATATTAACAGTAATACAAAAATTATTATTATATGTAAAGAACATGGTGAATTTGAACAAACACCACATGGTCATACATCTGGAAGAAGATGTATTAAATGTAGCATTTTATCAAGTAGTAAAAAAAAAACAAAAACAACAGATAAATTTATTAAAGAAGCAAAGGAAAAACATGGAGACACTTATGATTATTCTAAAGTAGATTATAAAACAGCATGTGAAAAAGTTATTATAATTTGTAAAGAACACGGCGAGTTTTGTCAATCTCCTCCTAATCACTTAAATGGTAGCGGTTGTTATTATTGTGGAAAAATAATAATGGCACAAAAACAAACACTTACAAGAGAAGAATTTATTAACAAAGCTTTAGAAATGCATGGTAGTAAATATGATTATTCAAAAGTAGATTATAAAACAGCATGTGAAAAAGTTATTATAATTTGTAAATTACACGGAGACTTTTTACAAATACCAAATAGTCACTTAAATGGTAGCGGTTGTTATTATTGTGGAAAAATAATAATGGCACAAAAACAAACACTTACAAGAGAAGAATTTATAAATAAATCAAATGAAATATATAATAATTTATATGATTATTCAAAAGTTGTCTATACAAATAATTATACAAAAATTATTATTATATGTAAAGAACATGGTGAATTTGAACAAACACCACAAGGTCATACATCTGGAAGAATATGTATTAAATGTTCAAATAAATATCAATACACACCAGCAGAATGGATTATTAAGGCAAAACAACTTCATGGAGATAAATATAATTATTCAAAATCAATATATAAAAATGCAAATGAAAAAATAATTATTAATTGTAAAAAACATGGAGACTTTTTACAATTACCAAGAGTACATTTACGACCAACTGGTTGTTTTCGTTGTACCCCAAAACAATTTTCTAAAATTCAAATTGAATGGTTAGATTTTATACAGATATTCAATAAAATTTATATTCAACATGCTATGAATAATAATGAATTTATAATACCAACTACAAAATATAAAGCAGACGGATATTGTGAAGCAACAAATACTATATATGAATTTCACGGGGATTTATGGCATGGTAATCCAAAAATATTTAATCCAGAAATTATATCATTTTTTGGAAAAACATATGGTGAATTATATAAAAAAACATTAGACAGAGAACAACTTATTAGAGATTTGGGTTATAATTTAGTCGTTATGTGGGAACACGATTGGAAAAAAATAAATAAATCAATTATAACTTTACAAAGAAAATTTAGATCTCTTCATTAGATTGTTTCAACTTTTCCTTTCTATTTAAATATGCAGTATGTCGCCATTCTTTTATTTTTTCCGGATTAGTTTCTTTCATTTTATCCATATAATTTTTTGCTCTTTGTATTACAACTTCAGCATTATTATCATAATATTTTTTATGACGATGATTGCTTGTGTATGTTTTTAATTTTTCTTCTAATTCAGTATTTTTAATTTTTAATGCTTCTATTTCCGCCTTCATTTTATTGAATTCTTCTTCCATATTTAATATTATATTATGATATATTTTTAAATATTTTATGCCATAATAATAAATATGACCACTACACATAAAGGTAATGATTATAAATTAAACGCGGTTGAATATTATTTAATAGGAGATAAATCGCAAGTAGAAGTATGTGAAATATTTAAATGCTCACCAAGAAGTTTAATGAGGTGGATTGACATGTATGAAAAAGACGGCGAAATTAAAAGACACAATAAAATACCGGTTGCTTATAAAGTTCATAAAGAACATGTAAAGTTTTTATTAGATGAAATAAATAAAAATAAAACTATTACGATGAGTGAGTTAATGCTAAAATTAAAAGACAAGTTTATTGTTGAATTGAGTAGGTTTCATATCAATCGCATAATAAATGACAATAATATCACTTTAAAAATAACAAGAATAAGACATGAACCCGTCAAACGATTTGGTAAAGATATAAACATAAATGAAAAATTAACCGAGTTTTACGAGAAAATAAAACATCATAAATTAGAAGACATTATTTGCATAGATGAGACCAGTATAAGTGCGTTACAAAAAAGAAGTCATTGTTATAGTAATTTAGGTAAGCGATGTGTAATAAAAACACACTCTCAAGAAGTATTCAAAAAATATACTGGAATATTTGCTATATCAGCAAATGGAGTTTTAGGGTGGGATTTATATGGCAAAGGTGGGATTGATAGTATTAGATTATATGATTTTTTAGAGAAATTTATAACAACCAAATTCAAAAATAAAAAAATTATTTTAGATAACGCAAGTAGTCATAGAAATGCAAAAATAAAAGAATTAGTAAATAAGCATAATCATTTATTATATAGCGTCCCATATCAACATTTTACAAATTCAATAGAAAATTATTTTAGCATGATGAAATCACGATTACATAAATTAGAAGGATTAACATACGATGATTTGAAGAAGAATATAGAGAAAGTAGTAAAAGAAATACCAAAAGAAAAATACGAAAATGTAATTAAAGGAACATATCAAAGACCAACCAAATTTATTAGGAAAAAATCAAATAGAACACGAAAATTAAAGAATTATTTGTAGCACATGTAAAAGTCGGCGTTTTAAATGTGCAAAGGTGTAAAAAAAGCGAGCAAAATCAATGCAATTTGGCTCAACCTTTTCCGCTTGCTTATGAAAGGTTGATTTGGTTATACCTTTTCCGCTTGCTTATGAAAGGTTGATTTGGTTATACCTTTCTAAAAGGTATGACAAAATACTTATCTATTATCATAAAAAGTATATAAGTATTTTGTCATACTTTTTATAAAAGTAAATGAGTGTTACATTCTCCAGTTGTTTTTACGTTATCAAATCCAAGTTTGATCCTAGTATTTATATCGAATGGATGAACAATCTTATATCCATAGTCAACAACTTCAATTTGGTAATATACACTGATGAAAACAGTTTCAAATACATCAATACGAGAGAAAATCCAAAGATCAAGCTAATTGTCAAACCAATGGAACAATTTTACAATTATAAATACAAGAAACAATGGATTCAAAATCACGCGAAAAATCCATTGTTGAATAATTTAGTAGATTGGAAGGTAAATATGTTATGGAGTGAGAAAGTTTGGTTCGTGAATGAAACCATAAAAAACAAATATTTTGAGACTGACTTACATGGGTGGTGCGATATTGGATATTTTAGAAATAGAGGTCATGATACCAATACAGCGAATCTTACTAATTGGCCAAACCCAAATAGATTAGTACAAATCGACATAAATAAAATACATTATGCGTGTGTAAACAATGTCGACAGCACGTTGAATCACATAAACATGTTAGTCAATACAAAAAACGAAACTGGATTGCCCCGTCAAGAAATCCCACCCTATATAAACTGTATCGCAGGAGGTTTTTTCGTCATACACAAAGATAAGATTGATTGGTGGACATCAACGTATGATAATAAACTAAATTTGTATTTTGAAAATGGATATCTTGTAAAAGACGATCAAATTATTTTGGCGGATTGTATTTTTTCAAACATTGAACAGTTTACAGTTTACAGAGAAAACAACGGACCTTTTGACAATTGGTTCATGTTTCAAAGAATTTTATTATAACAACATAAAAACACTAATCATATACTACAATATGATCAGTGTTCTAATTCCAGTGTATAACGGAATCGAGTTTATACACGAGTCGGTGAAATCTGTAATTTCCCAAACATATGACAAATGGGAGATCGTTATTGGAGTCAATGGTCATCCACAGAATTCGCAAGTATATCAAACAGCAAAAAAATATGAGAGCGATAAAATTAAGGTTCTTGATATGTATACAATCAAAGGCAAGTCATCAGCTTTGAATGAGATGATCAAACATTGTTCCTACGACTATGTTGCAATTCTCGATGTCGATGATATCTGGCATCCAGAAAAATTACGAATCCAAACAGAGTTTTTACACACTTACGACGTGATTGGCAGCAATTGTGTTTGGTTTGGAGATAGAAACGATGTAGTCCCCTCTATACCACAATTGGACTTTAGTTCATTCGATTTCAAATTGGTGAACCCAATAATCAATTCGAGTTCTGTCACGAGGAAAGCATTGTGTCATTGGGATGAAAATATTAACAATGTGGTTGAAGATTACGATATGTGGCTGAGATTGAGGGCTCTAAAGTCTAAATTCTACAATTGTCCTGAAATATTAGTGAAACACAGAATTCACCAAGCATCCGCATTCAATTCAAAAGGGAATCACAACGCCGTTTCAAATTTGCTCAACAAATATTAACCTTTGTTCTAACAGTTGATTTGTTTCCATTCTGGAGGACACAAATCGCTAGTATCGTGACCGATCGATTCGCCAAACCACGCAGAAGGATAGCACACGATTTTATCGGGGGTTTTATTGATATATGCGCCCCACCAACTAAAGGAGCTGTTCGCAATTATGTTGTGGTTGCAACTGCTCATCAACAACATTTGTTCCCAATCCGCGAGCAATGGGTCGGCTCTCTCAAACTTGATATTTGGAAAATCGTTTTTTAACAAGTTGATCGTTTGGTTCACTTCCTCAACATCGTCATTCTCACAGAAATACAACACATTACTTGAAACCGAACCTAAAGTGATGTGGGTTAAAGACCGCTTGTAATAATCGTATGTTGCGATTGGGTGAACCCACAGTATTTTTTTGTAATCGCCCAACCGAAAATGGAGGCTAATACTCGACCTGTCGATGCTACATTTCGCAAGCAATGTTTCTTTGAAAGCATCGATTCCTATCATTTTGTATATGGACAAAAAATGCGTATCAAAGTATTTATGGCTTTGGTAATATCCCAAGAGACAAACGTCCACATCCACTGGACCAATTTCAATTTCATTGTGTTTGAATCCATTTTCTCGAATCATCATTAATGGAGGAAATTCTTCAAGTAGGAATGGTTTCAAACGTTTCAAAAAACTGTTCCAATATGTATATCTCAAAGTGCAGTCGTCTCCTCCCATTTGATCTACATTCTTAAATTTAAATGCGACCTTATTTTTTATCGCACATGAAATTGTTGCAAATATTTGAAATAATTGATTTCCTAGACCACCCATCAAATGACATGTCAACATAATACATGTCATTTGAAAACGTTTTTATATTTGTTTCGATTCAATAATCGTTTTATTCTTTTCATTGTATTTGCGTTTGAATTCTTTGATTTTATCGGCGTTTTTCTCTCGATATGCCTTTTGAGACGCTCGCAATTTCGCAAGTTTCTCGACAGTTTCTTGTTGTATTTCCTCTTCTGTTTTCACTTCTTCTCCAAGATGTTTTTTTGAGTTCAAATGTCTGTTTTTATTACCGAAAGTATATTGTTCACCACAAGAATCACATGTTACTACTTGTGCTCTTTTTTCCTTGAGAAGTTCCTTGTTTTTCTCACACCATTCTTTATGCACAATTGAGGCTTTTTCTTTATTGTTCTCTCGATACACCTTTTTGTCCGCTGCCAACTTTTCCTTGTTCTTCTCTTGATAGTCGGTTAGATAGGCCTTAATCTTCTCTTGATGTTCTTCGGCATATTGTTTTTGATATGCGATTTTTTCATCTGCATGAGTCTCGTAATAATCCTTCGCCTTTTCCAGAATAGCGGATTTGTTAGTTTCATACCAATTTTTTTTTTGTTCTGTAATTTTTTCCTTGTTAGCCTCGATATACGCCTTTATTTTATCCAGATTGTTTTCACGGTATTTCTTTGCACAAGCTGAAATACGTTCTCTGTTTACAATAGTATATATTTGACTATATTCCTTTTTGCTTCTATTGGGTATAACCATATTTAGAGATGAACTCAAAAACTCTATCCAGTATCGTTCTCTTTCTCTCGCATCATTTACATTGTCACAAGGATAATCTTCAATTATCACCATGTTCCAATTATCCCAACCACCATTGTCTCTAATTAGTTTATACACTTTCGTGTTGTATGATTTTGATAATTCGTTGTCACATGAACTTTTATGAGCTTTATACCGTTGACAGAAGTCTGTGGTGTGACCAATATATGTATCATTTACTGTTTCATCCTTACAATAAATTGAATATATTACAGTAGCCGAATAATTTGCTAAAGTGTTGGACATCTTATTGTATAATATACTATAATATTTTTTATATTATAACGTTCAAAAAATATTATTATTTAAATATTTTAAAAATCTTCGGTCAATTCGAATACATCGCTACTCGTTGTTTTGTTCGCCAAAGCATAAGAATCGTTTCTCTTTTCAAAAAAATTGGTCTTACTTTCTAAGCTAATTAATTCCATAAAGTCAAACGGATTCGCGGAATTGAAGATCTTGTCATATCCCATTTGTAGACATAACCTGTCGGCGACAAATTGTATGTATTGGGTCATCAACACCGAGTTCATCCCGATCAATCGACAAGGAAGAGCTTCGCAAATGAATTCTGTTTCGATCTCGACGGCCTCTTTGATGAGTTCGTTGAATTTAGCCTTGCTCATTTTTTTTACCAACTTTGAATACATGAGGATCGCAAATTCGCAATGGAGTGCTTCGTCGCGTGATATGAGCTCGTTTGAAAAGGTGAGACCAGGCATCAAACCACGTTTTTTCATCCAGTAAATGCTGCAAAATGCACCGCTGAAAAATATACCTTCGACACACGCGAATGCGACGAGGCGGGTTGCAAAACTGCTGCGATTGTCGTGAATCCACTTTTGTGCCCAATCGGACTTCTTTTTAATACACGGGAACACGTTGATTGCATTGAAGAGTCTCGATTTTTCATCGCTGTCCTTGATATACGTTTCAATCAGTAAACTATAGGTCTCACTGTGTATGTTCTCCATCGCGATCTGGAACCCGTAAAATGCTCGCGCCTCCGCGACTTGAACCTCACTCATGAACCGCTCCGCTAAATTCTCGAGGACAATTCCATCGCTCGCAGCAAAAAATGCCAAAATCATAGAAATGAATGTTTTTTCGTCTGCATTCAAGCTGTTCCAATCGTTAATATCCTTAGTTAAATCGATTTCTTCAGCTCGCCAAAAACAGTCAACTTGCTTTTTATACATTTGCCATATGTCGTCGTATTTAATTGGAAACATAACAAATCTGTTATCGTCAGGCGCGAGCATGGGTTCTAAAAGGTTTTTCGACATCCTAAATAATATATATAGAAGAGTTTATATTTTTTTTCATAACAATAAAATATTTGTTTAATTTAAAATGAAAATTATAATACCAATCGGGTTTAAAAGCAAAGACGAACAATTCCATATACTACAAGCATTGATTGATGAAAAACGAAATTCATTGTTTGAAAAACAACAAAAAATACATTTACTTTCAAAACAAAATCAGTTTTTAGAAGATATAAGAGACGATTATTCGAAATATCACAATTACATTGTTCAACAAAAACAAGATCAAATTTCGGCAATGAATATTTTGAATCAGTATGTCAACGACTTGACTGTTTCAGGAAACTTGAGCAAGAACAATATCAAGGATGCCCGTTTTGAACAGCAAAAAATACTCGAAGAGATGGAATCAATTAAGACGAAATTGGATGCACTTGTCAACCTTTGAGAAAGGTTGAGCCAAATCGACCTTTGAGAAAGGTTGAACCAAATCAACCTTTGAGAAAGGTTGAGCCAAATCGACCTTTGAGAAAGGTTGAACCAAATCAACCTTTGAGAAAGGTTGAGCCAAATCAACCGTGGGTTTGTTCCACTATACCTTTCATAAGCAAGCGAAAAAGGTATAACCAAATTGCATCGATTTTGCTCGCTTTTTTTACACATTTTCTCTTTGAAAACGCCCATTCTGGGGCGTTTTCATCAGCGAAAAGTAACGGTTCCATGCGCATCTTCGATGCGCAAAGGTGTAAAAGCGATTTGCTCCACTTTTTTAAAGTGGAAGATTTGCTCGATTTTTTTACACCTTTTTTCATTTAAAACGCTCATTATAAATAAAATTGAAAAGAAATAAACCTATTTTATTATACGCAAAACTACAACTAACCGAATGACTGAACTAATCCGTATTCCAAATATTGAAAACTATACTCAGGAAATTATTAATGGAGAACTTATACTTACACCAAAAAAACAATACATGACAGAGAATGAACTTAATATGACACAAATTACACACTCAACGATTGAAGAATGTTTAATCAAAAAAGAAGAAGAAAATATATCAACAAAGACAAGTTATCGGTCTGTTTTAGTTGATATATGGAAATCTATGCCGACCCAAAAAATATTACAAACTACTACATTTAATTTCAAATTAACAAATGAAAATGGCGAAAAAGGTTATAACTGGTGCGATGATATACATATGTCATTTCAAAGTAAGGATGCGAGAGGAACGCTCAAAGAAATAATTAATATGGTTAAGGTAAATAAATTAACCATTAAGTTGTCTATTAAATTAGAAACAGGTAGAATTATTCATTTTAAAATAGAATAATCGGCGGTTGAAATGTGAAAAGGTGTAAAAGCGATTTGCTCCACTTTTTTTAAAAGTGGATTTTTTAAAGTGGATTTTTTAAAAGTGGATATATATATATAGGTATGGCGCAAAGTCCAAATTTTTTAAATTCGTTTAACGAAGCTATTGCAAAATTACAACAAATTAGCACTTTAGCTCAAAATAAGCGTCAAACAATGTCTCGCGAACGGAAAGCTTTTTCTGATACGGTGATTCAACAATTGCGTTCTATAAACGCGTCTGTAAACGCAATTAGTGGGAAAATAAGAGAGTTGTTGGCGCAAATCGACTCGATGAAGAACAAGGTTCAAACAAATCAATCCGGTATCGGCCAAAATCAAGATGAAATTACTCGTTTGACTGCTGTTTTACGTCAACTAGAAAACGACAAGCGAAGTCTTATGGCAGAAATCGATACAAAAACAGGTGCAATTGCTGCGCGTCAACAAGAAATTGACATTCGCGAACGTCGAATTCGTGAACTTGAGCAAAGACTAAACGGGNCTCAACAAGTCCGCAATCAAGATGATAATTCAAGAGAACTAAGAAAAGAAATTGAGGAAAGAGATTTACAAATTCGTAAATTGGAAAAACAGGTTTTTGAACTTGCTCAAGAACTGAACAATATCAACGCAACGCGCGGGACACGTGAACAAGATGTTACAAACAACACTCAGGAAATTCAAAGATTGAGAGACGAAAATCAATCTCTCATCCAGAGAATGACCGCTGCGACTCCTGTTATAATGAGCGCAATTGATATACTTAACAGTATAAACGAAACAAACGATGGTTCAAATCCCGCTATGCAACAATTGTTGGCGGACTTAGAACGATCGATAGAAGGAATATCAAGGATGCTGAATTTGAGTCCTCCTGGTCAAGGTGCAAATCCTCCAGTCCAGGGTTCTAGTAGAGGTATATTTAGCGGATTGTTTGGTAATAGCAATCCTCAGGTTAGAAACCCAATGAACAATAGTGAATCTGTCAATAATTCAAACCTTTTTGGAGGGAAAAAACGAACGAAAAAACAAAAAGGGGGTTTTATTTACAATCCTAATTCCAAAATGTCATTCAGTTCTAAGCGATCTTCGACTAACTCGCGAACTTCGTCTCGTTCACGAACTTCAAAGCGCAAGAAATTAAGACGTAACACGGGTTCTATTTAGTAATAATCCTCGAATGGAAGGCGTTTTATATCTTTTATAAACATTTCTCCATGCTCGTTGAATCAAACGAATCCAAATGGTTTTTATTATACATATTTGTTCACCACTCGATAACAAAATACACTGCGCAATTTCGGGCTTCACGTAATACGGTCTAACAACTATATTGCCATAGTTTCGAATATGACTGTGAGGGGTTATTGTGTTGATTTTTTCGACATACGAACGATTGTACAAACTAGACATTTCTCTCAAACAACGAATATCAAGACACTTAAACATACCGATAACTAAATAATGAGTTGTGGAATTTCCGTTGTTTCCATGTATCTTATCGTTGTAGAGTTCGCACAAAACAATGTTGTATTTAGTGGGGCTTTGTTCGTCTGGCTCGTACATCACGTCGTCGTCATTGTCATCGGTTTCATTCAAATGCAACGTCATTTTTTCATATGTTTACAATTAAATATATGAATTTGAATCAATTTTTTAACCTTATATATATATAATGCTGAAGTCGAAATTAACAATGACGCGAATTCTTACAAACCGGACTGTTTTAAATGTTGTTTTTGTCATTGCTCTCTTGAATATCATCGGGTATCTTATGATTGGGAAATTTCACGAGGTGATCTATTTCATTCTAGTCGCGTTATTAACAAGCTACTTTAGTAAAAACATGATTGTCGTTTTGGGGGTGCCGATGTTTTTCGTGAATCTATTTGCAAGGATAAACACAATGAGAGAAGGTTTGGAAAACGAAGACAAAGACAAAGACAAAGATAAAAAACATGACAAAGACAAAGACAAAAAGAAAGAGAAGACTGACGAACCGTTTGAGGTTGGACGCAGCTCCAGCGGAAGTGAAATAGATTATGCATCTACGGTTGAAGATGCTTACTCGGAGTTAAACAAAATTATGGGCAGCGATGGCATAAAACGGCTCACTGATGACACCCAGAACTTGATGAAACAGCAGCTCGAATTGACCAAGGCAATGCAGGGGATGGGGCCTTTGATGGAAGGTCTAAAACCGTTGATGTCGCAAGCTACCGCGTTGATGGGGTCTATGGGTGGCGAAGGAGGCGGAGGTTTAGAAGAACTAATTGGAATGGCGAATAAATTAAACCCTAACGCCTCTAATAAATAAATTATATCATGGTATTATATCATGAAAAAATGCGCTCCCGGAGTAATTTGCATTGAAAACATAACAATGTTTTTTATTGTTGTGTGTACATCAATTATCATTTATCTCATATATTCTAAACAAATGATAAAACCCAGAGAAAGAGAAAGAGAAAGAGAAAGAGAAATAATAATAGAAAGAGGCAGAGGATTTGGCAATGATGTTTTGTTAAATCCATATTCCCCTCCATTGCGAGACGAGAGATACTTTGTTCCTAATATACCCCCTGGAACAATTCCAATTAACGTGTCGACGAATATCGGTTCGGTAGATACAACTTATAGACAGGTTGGTATTATGACGCCGCTAAACGGAAATGAAAAAAATAATATATTACCGCTGATGGGCAGAATATTATTCAGTCGTAGAGATCTGTGGAATTATTACACGATTAGCAATCAACACAACAACGTAAAGTTGCCTATATCGGTGAAAGGTAAGAGTGCTCTAAATGAAAATGGCGTTGATAAAATATACAACGGCGATACAGTTTACGTAGAAGGCGTAAATGACGCTTACAAGGTGACGATATATGACAACGATACTATTCGGTATTTGCCGTTTTAANCCNACTCCTTTTGGTCAGCTTGAACTTACCTCTTTTTTTTCCTCCACTAACGAGCTTTTCGCTTGCAATTGTATTTGATTGAAAACCATCTTGTGGTATAACAATACCGGTATCTAACGTCTTTGCCAATGTTTTAACAGCATCTGCAATTTTTTTATTTTCTATATTTTCCTCGTCGCTTGTTATAGCGTCTGTTACAGGATATGCATCAACTTGGGGTGTCCCTGCAATTGGTGGTGGTGGTGTTTCTTCTAACGGCATCACAGAGTTGTCCACGGGCGATTTTGTCTCTTCAACGGATGTCGTCGTATCTTCTACATGTGATGTCGTCGTATCTTCAACGGGTGATGTCGTCGTATCTTCAACGGGTGATGTTGTATTGTCTTGTGTCGGGTTTGTAACTGTTGTGTCTTCTACATTTGATGTTTTGGGGCTTTCTAAGCGTCCATCATCATCATCAAGTGCACCACCTTTTTTATATCGCCTCAATGTCTTGTTCGCTAGATTCAAACTTCGTCGACCTCTAAAAGTCTTGTTTTTATTGGAAGCGTTTCTCTTTTTCTTCTTTTTGCGAGTCTGTTTTTTTTTTCCATATAATTTTGTTATTTTACCTTTAGTCAATTTCATTCTATATAAATAAATTAATATTTTTATTTATATATATCAATGACAACAAACAACGAACCCATTGACATATCTCCAAAAAATGTATACGGTAAATGTGATTTAAAATGTGCTTACAATTTTACTTACGGTGGAAGCAATTCAACGGCAAAAAATAACGGAGTATCCATCAGTTTGACATACGACAATTCGAGTGTTCCTCCGGTTATTTTCAACAATCACAAATACACAGTTTCAAAATTAAACCTATACTCACCGTCACTTCATTTATACACGGGAAGCAAGGCTAATGCAGAAATTATAGTTGAACATGTTCCCGTCATGGGGGGTGAAAACCTGTATGTTTGTATACCGATTGTCCAATCAAACAATTCATCAGTTGCATCGGGGTTAATTACACAAGTAATTCAAAATGTTTCGAGTAACGCCCCAAGTAACGGCGATTCTACGAACCTTAATCTAACTGGATTCACACTGCAAGACGTCGTTCCTAAAAAGCCATATTTTAATTATTTGAATACGACGTCTGGACTATCGGGTGATTATTTGGTATTTGGTAAATTCGAAGCGATATCTTTAAGCGAAGAAACGTTGGCGACACTGGGCAAAATAATTTCACAATTCCCGATAGATATGACGGGTGGAAAATTGCTTTACAACCCAAATGGTCCCAACAGCGAGATGGCAAACCAAGGTATATATATTTCTTGTCAGCCGACCGGTTCTTCGGAAGAACAAGTTGATGTAACTCTAACAAAAAACGAGAGTGTGAACGACATATCGTCGATGATGAACAACCCTGTCATATATTTCATTTTGCAGATCATTGTAGGCGGAATTATCTTTATAACATTGTATTACATCATAAATTACATTTTCAATTACTTTGTGTCGAGTAAAACTACGAATACCGAATTATAAAATAATAATTTGATTATAAATTTATTATTTTCTAGAATACTTTAGTTCAATGGCGCCGCATCGCGTAGATTCTCCAACATGGGTTTGTAAGAGGGTTTGGTCAACGTGCTTCCGCTTTGAACGATCGGCGCCATCTTCTTTACGACCTCTTGTTCTAAAGTATAAGGGAATTGGTTAAAGGCCGTGAACTGAGATCGTTTCTTTTCTTCGGTCGGCGCATATTTCCTAAGAGCATCTATACCGGTAACCATAGAAGACCTTCGAATTAAATCAAACGCCACGAACAACCCAAGAACCGCTAAAATTGGATTGCAATGAAGAAACATGTAAACGACAATCATAAAAATTACAATTTTGCCTATTATAGTATCAACGAGATTTGCGAGAGGTTCGGGAGTTTTATACCCCATAATCAAATATATGATCATTAGAATAACCAACAATACTTCACCCATGTGTTCTTTTTTCAAAAGACTGTTCATATATCATATTGATAGATTTTATTTCATATCGGGTTTTATTGTATCTGTAATATACCTAAAAACTTTGGTCTAAACATTCATATGGAAAAAACATATTTGGGACAAAAAGGTTATACCATTCCTAAAAATAAATTGAGCATTGAACAACAACAAAAAATAAGAAACGACCTCACAATTAAACCATATTTACCAGGGTCGCCGGTAGCCAACAATGCTCCTGGGTTTCCAGCCTTCAGGGAATCTTCAAATAAAATGTATGTTCCTCATTATTACGGAGTAGAGCATTTCGGAAAGCCGGCCGAAATAAAAACCAGCGAAGGAATGAACATAAACCTAGAATTTGGTGGAACCCTGAGAGACTATCAAGTCCCGGTAGTTGACAAGTTTATAAATCACGTTACGAGCGGCGCACCCAACGGAGGATTGCTCGAACTACCGTGTGCTTGGGGCAAGACCAGCGCGTCGCTGTGCATAATAAGCAGACTCAAGAAAAAGACGATTGTTATCGTCCACAAAGAATTCTTGATGAACCAGTGGATTGAGAGAATCCAACAATTCCTGCCGGGTGCGCGGATCGGGAGAATCCAAGGACCTACAGTCGACGTGGAAGACAAAGATATCGTTTTGTGTATGCTTCAAAGCTTAATTTCAAAGGACTACCCAAGTGATATGTTCGACTGTTTTGGGTTCACTGTCATAGACGAGGTCCATCATATTTCTAGCCAGACATTTTCCAACGCCCTCTTTAAATTGGTAACGAAATACATGTTGGGTTTATCGGCGACGATGGATCGCAAGGATGGCACCACGAAGGTATTCAAAATGTTTTTGGGTAATGTCGTGCACAAGGCCGAGAGAAAGAACGACGGTGAAGTGGAAGTCAGGGCAATCACTTACAAAACGAACGACGATGAATTCAACAAGACAATATTAGATTTCAGGGGTCAGCCGCAAATTAGCTCGATGATCAGCAAGTTGTCCACCTACAATCGCAGGACGGAATTCATAATTCAAGCTCTCACAAATTTCATTCGAAAAGAGGACGTCGATAAAGAAACGTTTGAACTACACAAAAAGTCAATGGATGAATCTAAAATAGGTTGTGAAATCTGTTCTTCGAGAGAAAACTACCTGGTCAAAAATTCCTGTTGCGGTATTGTAAAATTTTGTCTTCCGTGCTTAAATAAAATTGTCGAAGAGGCAAAAATTCCACAGCCGTTCGTCGATAAGAATGGCATTGAAAAAACATCAAAGAAAAGGCCAAAGTGTCCATGTTGCAAAAAAGTATTGGAATACGAACAAAATTATATTGAAAATGATCACGTGAAGCCAATCGAACAACAACACACAATTATCATGTCTCACAACCTAAATGTGCTAGAATACATATATACCAAAATGGTTTGTAAAAATTTGGCATCGGTCGGATATTATGTCGGCGGAATGAGTGAAACAGAATTGAAAAAGTCAGAGAAAAAGCAAGTGATACTTGCGACGTATAGTATGTGTAGCGAAGGATTGGACATTGCTTCTCTCAATGCCGAATTCTTGATAAGTCCAAAGACAGACATTGTTCAATCGGTCGGCAGGATTTTGAGGGCGAAGCACGCGACGTCAATCCCAATCATTTACGATTTTGTGGACAATCACGATGTGTTTAAACGACAGTGGTTGAAACGAAAAGCGTATTACAAAAAACAAAATTACAGAATAATCGGCTCCGTCGACTTGGCAAACTGGAACACTATATTTGACCCTACAAAGCCGACAAAATTAAATCAATGTATAGATTCTAGTGATGACGATCAAGCTAACGATGACGGCGAACCAAAAGGCGTATGTTTGCTTAAATTCAAAAAACAACTATAAAATCAAACGTAAAAAGGTTTAAAAATGTATTCCGTTTGAACACATGGAACAAATAACGAATCTTTTAAGGCCTGATGATGGCTTCGGTGAAAATTACAAGTTTTTAATGTTTAGTTTAATGTATGCCGAATTCAACAAATGTGAATTTGTGTATACGCCGTTTGAAGTTATGCAACACAACTATGACAATGATCCAGATTACATAAACAAAAAGGAGCGGATGATAAATTTTAGAGGGAATTTTAAAATGATAACCGAGATAAAACCCAGCGTACCGAATATATTTGATTTGATAAAATTTTATCACAATAATATTGAAAAATGTTCAAAATCCAATTCGTTAACTTTAATAAAAACGCTGTTTTACGCAGATAAAAAAAACCCATTTGATCGTATAAATACCAACATAGCAATCCATATAAGAAGAATGAATCGTCACGATTACATTGTCATTGACGAAGGAACCAAATTAAGAACGCCCGTATACGATGAACTCTTTGCCAAATTATCAAAGGATCCTGTGAATTCTGTTAGACTACCCGGAATGGATGTTCCCGTCGATTTATACACATCAATAATAGGACAATTTGAAAGGGCAATACCAAATGCAAAATTTCATATTTTCTCGCAAGGCGATAAAGATGATTTTAAATTGTTCAATAAAGGTAATATTACATTACACTTAAACGAAAGCCTAGAGGAAAGTTTTATACAACTGGTTTATGCCGATATTTTGATCACGGCCCCATCTTCATTAAGTTATACCGCTGCATTACTGTCGAACAATACAATTTATTATGTCGATTGTTTGAACCCGAAGCTCCCTCATTGGAACATCATTCAAAATTACAAGAGTTCAAAGATGAAATACAAATTTAGCTCTATAGATAATGTAGACCTTGCGATAACCGATTTTAATTATGATCCGTATCTAGATACATTCGAGAGAATATTATAAAAAAAAATGAAATACTTTTCGACGTGTAATTGAAATGACGCAAATAAAAAAGAGATACGTTAAGTTTACAACTGATAATGAATCTATTCATATTGTCTCTTTGCTTCAAAGAATGTGCTGAAAGTATGTTTGATAAACACATTTATAAAATTTTATTAGAAGCGGTTCAAATGTTATGCACTGCCATTCAAATTGTCGATCCAGACAACGAAGTCAAAGACAAAACACAAATATACAAAATTGCACATAAAAATCACCCCGTAACCATATGGATGCGAACATCCTTAGATAATTATTTATGGGCACTAGAATTAGTTGAAGCTATGCATAACGAATGGAAATATAGGTACAATCACCCACCCGAAAAATTACACAAATCTTACATTGTTGCCAAATATTTGAAAGACTTTGCTCCATCTGCTGATAAGTTTCCTAGTGTAGGGCTTACCCCGTTTGCACTTGCAATGCCTGTAGATTGTAAATGCGATGACCCCGTCGAAGCTTATCGTAAATATTATCAAACTCCCGATAAACAAAGGATTGCTTCATGGAAAAAACGGGAAAAGCCAGGTTGGTATAATTTGACAAAAGAGGCAGTTTGAAATGAGAACATATTGAATTATAATTATACAATTTTTGAAAAACTTCCTGCCGTATAATGATGAACTAAGAAACTAAATAATCCAAGTATAACGTCTGCTAACAGATAGATCCACGAGTCGGGGTTTTTGTTGATTGCGTTAAAGGCAAACAAATAATACAAAAGAGCGTGTATGGGTCGCAAATTGTTCCACCATATTTTTTCACCAAACACTTCCCCCCCGGTTGGTCTTGTTCCGGTTAAAAAAATATAGGTAAACCCGATGGCAGGTAGCAACGCTATATAGCCCAAGATGGGAAGATATTGAGTGCCAATGTTTTTGGCCGTGTATGCAAATAGCGATCGCGTTCCAATACAACCAACGAGAAATAAAACAAATCGTTTTTGTAGTTTGTTCATATCTTACAATTACAAAATAATCTTTGTAATTGTATAGTATGCACAATCATAAATTATACTCAATAACGTTTAATGCATCTACTATGAATTACGATGGGTTGTTTTACGTTGATTCTAGTGATGACACCATAACAAATTTGAAATTCAATATACACGACATTGATGAACTCTTGCTGAATCCTCAACACGAGTATATGTTTACAGACTACACAATGTTCACTAAACTAAAAAACGAATCTACTTGGGATCGGCTAAACATGGAGTTTTTTTCAATTACACAAATTAGCAACGACGAATATATCATATGCGATGATACTGATCCAATTACAATAAGGTCTTACATTACGGTAAATAAAAAATCCAGAATGGTTACAAGGTTTATTGTATGTTACACAAATGTAGACTGTCTTGCATTGCCACACAATTCGAATAAAATATACAAATTTATAAACAATAAAGCATATTTTACGCCTTTTCTCTTTGAAAACGCCCATTCTGGGGCGTTTTCATCAGCGAAAAGTAACGGTTCCATGCGCATTGAAAATGCGCAAAGGTGTATAACTGAGAAGAGTTGGGAAGAAGTATTTAACATTCGATCCAAAATAGAAGCATTGAATATTACTAGTCCAGATCCAATTGTTAGTCCAGAACCAATTAATCGAAATACGGTAAGCGGACCTCCAGTTATTTTAAACAATCGAAATACGGTGAATCCAAAAACGATAAATAATATTCGACAAATGAATAAACCTCCAACACAAAATCAACCACAAACAATAATAAACGATGGACAAATGAACCATCGAAATATGGGCGCTCCTAAACCCCACAATCTACGAGGTTTGTATACTCACATAAAAACTAGTGTCCTTTAGAAGCGAACCCGGTCCCAGTGTAATGGTTGTAGTTGTCGACGCAGTTTGTGCAATTGGCAAGAACCTGATAAGGAGGGGGGCTTGCTAAAGCAGACGAAGAAGGATCAAGTTGACCTCCAGTTGAATATGTCGGGGTCATTGGAAGATTGTTTTGAAATTGGGAATAACCACCTCGCTGTTTACGACTCCTTGATTTTCGTGTTTGTTTACCCCCTTTTTTATTTTTACCACCGGATTTACTTCTGCTCAAACCAAGCATTCGAGCATACCTAGATTTTACCATGTTTTTCAAACTCCTTAATTTTGTCATGTTTCGCCTTTTCATTTTATACTTTTTAGTGATATTTTTTATTTTCCTACGCAGTTTTTTAACGCCGCCTTTCATGCAAATACCAGGAACATACCCAGCCGCAGCATCGACTCCACTTTTTGCCCCGGCCAATCCGGGAAGACCATTTATTTCGTTGCTACCAAAGTGATACGGGTTGTTTGTATTGCCTACGTTCACAAAGTTGCCATTTACGTTGCTTAAGGGAGTGGTTCCCCCGTAACCAAGATTTGATGCTCCAGAACCAGCTGACATATACAATATACAATTATATAATTTTCACAATGTCTGTATTTTTACAATCTGGAACGATCGACCACCTTCATGCTTGCATCTGCCAAACGCAAAGGGTGCCATTTTTTGAATTTATAATTATATGCACAAATCATATTGTATTGTTTATCCAAGAAAACAAATCGATCTGCCTTTTCGTTTTGGAATTCGTCTTCGTCGTCACTCTCTTCGAGGGCATCTAGGTTATTATTTTCCTTAATATTTCTAAATAAACCATTCATCATAACGCTGGTGGTATAGTCGGGGATGCATGCAAATTCGTATACTTGATTATCGCTGCAATACAGATGATAAATGTCATTGAGTAAGTCTGGCTTAACTTTAAAGACGACCTCCTTTTGGGTGGGCTGCTTTTTACACACAGTGTCGAACTTTTTGACAAGTGGGTTTGAATTGCAAGGCGGTCTCGATGGAACTTGTTTGTCAAGATATTCGATTGGCATAAAATAGAAACTGTTACTTTTGTTGAAATGTCTAAATTGGACAGATTCGATTTTGTATTTCAGCATCTTTATCTTACTTAGAAGATCATCATACTCTCTGCTGATAACGGGTAATCCAAAAACGACAAACGAATTGTTGTATGATCTTTGCGATGTATCTCTTTCCATAATGTTTTTGAACAATATTAATTTGTCACCCACATTACGACGCGATACATCACTCCCCTTGTAATAAAAAATATCCTCCATCGAAAAAAAAACATTGTTTGTGTGAATAAATGTCGTTCCATATACAATCGTGTTATAAGCCAACTCGGTATGAAAACATGCGTTCATAATTTTAATATTCGTTATCTGTTTGTTATTTCCCAATTCCATAACAATACATACATTTTGGTCGTTATACACTGTGAACCAAGCAAAACATTTGATGCCTTGAGGAATTGCCAACAAAACGTCGGCATTGTAAACTTTTTTATGTGTTATGTTCTCATAAGAAAGTTTTATGTTCGGGAAATTATCAAGTATACGATTTTTGTCTAACTGCATATTATGTTTGTATATGGACAAACCTTTATATACTTTTACTCTAAAAATTACTATAATCTGAATATGAAACTCCTCCGTTGACAGCATCTAAAGTTGAAATTTCTGTGGTGCTAGACGATACATTCAATTGTTTTTTCAAGAAATTTTTTAGTTCGTTTTTCATATCGCTTTTAACATCGCCATTTTTATTAGCAATCACATTGTATATATTTTCGTATTTATGTGCTGGGTTATTAACTAAATCTTTAATCTTGGGAACTGTTAACGTTGACGTGAAAAAATTTAACAGATAATGAACCAAAAAAATGAACAATATAGATATAAAGGTGATTTGTATAATCCAAAAGAACATACAATATCTAAATATTAGTTTACTCGATTTACACCTTATAATAGTAGATCTAAAAATGAGACAATTGAGACAAAAATATATTCAATTCTTCTTTAATTAAATAGTTGTCAATGTCTCCAGACACTTCAAAATAAAAATCCGTCGGTGTGAATGAAGTGTTTTTGCTGTCTCCTTCAATAACCAATTGAACGTTTGCTTTTGGACTTTGAGAATAATAAAACAATGTAGATTGCAACATAATGTGATTCGGGGGAATTTGATGTGTTTCCTCGAGCGTCATAGTAGTTTCATCTCCAATCAATTCAAAGTCTCCTAATGTCATACATTTTGTTGTTTCGACATCAACGATTACACTCTTGTATATTTTGTTGTTTTGAAGAACATACATACCGTCATCAGAATATACAACAGTGTGTGTTTTTGTTCCTTTAAAATATTTATCGAGTGATTGCATTTGATTAACTAATTTATCTACGCTAAAATTGTTAACAAAAACCTTCATACTTATATTTAAATTATACAAACTATTTAAACCCATTTTATAAACATAATTAACGAATGGCCAACCCAATTTCGGTGATTATTGTTGAAAAAACAGGAATATTGAAATTGTTATCAATTAAAGATTTTAAAGAAGAAGAGTTGTTTAAAAAATGCGGTTTCAAGAAAACGGAAGATTTCATCAAACAAACCGAATGGGACGTGAAAATTGGCGGAGCGAAATACAATATTGCCGTGATGGCTAAAACGGACGGCAGAGCAAACAGTGAAAACAAATACGAATTCCCGCCACCGATCGATTCTACACTATTTTTTGGTAATTGCGCGATCGTAGCGAAAGACGAATCGCAAAAATACGTCGACCTTTCGTTGGATCTGTGGGAAAAGATATATGAAAATTTGTTTGGTGGATTCGAAGACTTGGCATCAACCGCACTCGAGGATGAGCTCGAAGAGGACGAACTGGCAAATGTTCCCAAAGAACTAAAAACAAAGGATGGGTATTTGAAGGACGGGTTTGTTGTTGATAGTAGCGAAGATGACGCTGATGAAAATTTTGATGAATGTCTAGAAATAGGAACAGAATTAAGCGAAGAGTCGTATGATTACGATAGTGAGAATTAGCAAAACGTTAAAAAGGGTAAAAAATAATATTGGTCAATAAATATATGAACAAACGCTCTCCTGACGTTAAGGTTGTAACAAATCCAAATAAACTAGGTGATGGGTTCGGCGAAAACCTAAAATTATTGATGTTTAGCGTTATGTATGCAGAGATCAATGATTGCAAATTTGTGTATTCACCGTTCAAACTTATGGAACACAATTACGACAATGACCCAGAATACAGTCAAAAGAAGGAATTTCTAATCAATTTCATAAAAAACTTTGAGAATGTTAGCGACGAACCGCATCACGTCCTCAACTCATTTGAGTTATTGCGTTTTTTTCACTTGAATGTTGAACAATGTTCAAAATCAAAATCACTCAATTTAATGCGTATGTTGTTTCGCGCCGGTAAAGAGAATCCTTTTGATGGTTCGTTTACGAACATTGCAATTCACATAAGGAGGATGAATGCTCACGATTACAACAGAACCGGGGGTAACAATAAAACAGCGATGCCTGGCATGGATGTCCCAAACGAATTGTATTTGGGATTGATAGAACAACTTAGGGGTTCATATTCCAACACAAAATTCCACATTTACTCGCAGGGAAATCCCGACGAATTTAATGTCTTCAAAAATGATTATACCGTTTTACACATAAACGAAAATCTAGAGGATACGTTTACGCAAATGGTTCTTGCCGATATGTTGATCGCAGCCCCGTCGGCCCTAAGTTATACTGCTGCATTTTTGTCGGCGAATACAATTTATTATATCGAGTTTTGCAATTTACCGCTACCTTCTTGGAATATTGTGAAAGGATACAAGAGTTTGCGTACAAAGCATGAATTTCTCATCCCTATGTTGACTCCGGTGTATTACGATCCTTACACAGATCAGTTTCAAATTATTAAATGATTTTCATTTTTTTCAACCTTTTCTAAAGATTGAAAAAAATAAAATTGATACTGATTTAAATATATAATTATATTCAAATCAATAGAATCATGTCGCTCTCAAAGATTGCAAATCCAGAACTTTTTCGGTCCAACGTAATTGCAAAGATCGACAATGTTTTAACCAACGAAAAAAACAGCAGGAATTTGGAAAAGGGGATTTACAATTATGCGCTGAAGGAAGCAGATCAACGCAAAATTGTGAAAAAATGGGATAATCCGCAGTTTGTTACAATCTACGTAAACCATCTCCGCAGCATAATGAACAATTTAAACAATAAGAATATACTCGATCAAATTAACGACGGCTCCATTCAATCTCATACTGTCGCTTTCATGACGCACCAAGAACTGCGTCCCGAGAGATGGGACGAACTGATCAAACAAAAGAGTATAAAGGATATGCACAAATTTGAAAATAATATAGAGGCATCGACAGACACATTCACGTGTCGCAAATGTAAAAATAATAAATGCACATACTATTTGCAACAAACAAGGAGTGCTGATGAACCAATGACCTGCTTCATTCAGTGCATATCGTGCGGTAATCGTTGGAAAACTAGTTAAAATTACAGACAATATTCATACACCTTTAGACATTCTAAACGCCGACCCTTAAGGGCGGCGTCTTTGAATGTCTTTGTTTATCCTTTCATAAAATCCACTTGTGTGAACGAAAAAAAAAGTATTATACCCAACCAACCTTATTCCCTGTCATCATCCCCTTTTTGTTGTTTAATTAATCAATCAATCGAACTCATGTTGTAAATCGCGAGGGACTTGTTGTATTTTTTTAATCCCTGGTGTCTGCGAGACTCGTAAATAAAATCATCGTCTATCTTTAACATCTTGATGTAATCGTCGATTTGTTCGACCGACATTGCTTTTTTCCTCGCCATCCCGCTGCCAACCTTAGGAACGGAGTGGCCATTAAGGTATTTGGGCCTAAGCAATCCGTTTTTCTTGCAGAATAGGGTAATCGCATCCGCCTTTTGAATCCTCGTAAACGTTTTCCTTGCCATTTTAGTTTGAGGTGTGTTTTATTATTTTGATGCTATTCACAGATAATATAAAAAGTATTTCAAATTTTTATATTAGAGTAACCATTTTTACAGGACTAGATATTTATTATATGCGTCTTTTTGTGGGTTTGCGTTTCTTTGTGGGTTTGCGTCTTTTTGTGGGTTTGCGTCTTTTTGTGGGTTTGCGTCTTTTTGTTTTCCTTTTTCCGCCGCCATAATCTCCAAACAATGACCCTTTAAATAAGGAACCATTATTTTCTTTGTCGCTTTCATCATCTCCAAACAAAGATTCTCTCTTATTTTTTTTGGGCGCCGGAGCTGCTCTGCGCAATTTAAATTCATTCTGTAAATTTTCTTCTTTATATGCTGTTGTAACCTTACCCGCCTCACCCAACTTGTCTTTGGGTAGGCAAATCATAGCCTCACTGTGAAACGTTCCACCCATATCAGTTTGCATCTGTCGACACGCATAGCCATCGTATCCTTTATAGTTGTCACATATAAATTGTGATATCTTTTTATCCTGACTGCTTACAGAGTCTCTTTTCCCAGTTCTATAACCATAGTTTTCATCTAAAATCTTTTTATAATCTATATCTAAAGAAGTGTAAAAAGGGGTACCCTTGTTTTGATCCAATGCAATTAATTTCATATCAACTCTGGTAATAAATTTGTATGCTACGCCATAATTTGTTTCGACATTTTCTTGATCGAACCCAAAAAACGTTACCCTATTATCCAAAACGACAGGACCGCCCATTTGGTTCGAATCGCCTCGATACAAAATTGACCCAGCGGGTAAAAAATAATATTTAAATCCAGTTGTATCGTCAGTATACGGCCCAGCTAAACTCATTCTATATTATAAATTGATAATAAAAACTAATAATTAAATTTTTATTAGGATGATGGCGGCGATACCCATTAGAATCCAAAAACCACAATCATCATTTTTGTTATGTTCAAGTTCATACAATCGCTGTTCTAATTTGTAGACATTTGATTCCAACATTTTATTTTTTTCCCCTAAGGCCTTGTTCGTTTGAATCAAATCATTCATACTAACTATAAAATCGTCTACATCAGTATTACTATTACTATCACTATCACTTATTTCGCCATCTAAAATTACAATTCCATTTGAACGTTTAGTTGGATCATCCATATCAAAATATTCGACAAATATTTAGATATTTATTTTTAAAGTTTATTTCTTGAATTGTATAGCATAGTAATAGCAAATGATATCGAAAACGCGTAGATCAAATATTGTTTGTATTTTACACCCTCGCACATTTAAAACGGCATAAAATACGAGTGTTATTTTCTAAATTTATTATATGAAACATAAGGGAATTGATTATAAAACTTCTGCCGTTCAGTATTATTTGAATAATAATGAAAGTATGGATAAAGTTTGTAAAATTTTTAATTGTAAAAAAACTACCCTAAAAGTGTGGGTTCATAATTACCAAAACAATAAAAATCTTACTCGTCGTAATAGAAAACCAATATCATATAAAGTCAAAAAAGAACAAGTGAAGAGTGCGTTAGGTATGATAGACAAAAACGAACAACTTACTATGGACGAATTATTATTTGAAATGAAAAATAAATATAAGGATTTTGATATTACAAGACAACATTTAGGTAGAGTTGTTCGTGCTAATAATAGAACCAGAAAAAGAACAAGGCATCAACATTTTCCAAAAGAAAGATACAAGAAACCTACAAATAAAGAAAATGAAATGAATGATTTTTATAAAGAAGTTAGTAAATATCCAATTGATAAAATTATTTGTTTAGATGAAACATCGGTTGGTTCGCATTTGAAACCAGCATATAGTAGATGTTATATTGGTAAGCGTTGTGTAATAAAAACAAATAATAATTTTGTATTTCGTAGTTTTACATTATTAGTAGCAATCAATAATAAAAAATGTGTTGGAAAAATATTTTATGAAAAAGGTGGAACTACTCAAGAAAGAATGGTTGAGTTTTTAGAAACACAAATATTTTCCAAATACAAAGACCATCTTATAATATTAGATAATGCTAAAAGTCATAATAACCAAATGGTAAAAGATGCTATTACAAAAAGCGGTAATAAATATTTATTTTCTATTCCATATACCCCTATGACTAATTCGCCAATAGAAAATTATTTTAACCAAATAAAAACATACATAAAAAAGAAAAGAGATGTAAATAGTTTTGAAGAATTAGCAAAAAATGTTGATACATCAATAGAAAAAGTAAAACCAGCAAATTATAAGAATTATTTTGAATATGCTTATGGAACAACTAAAAAAACAGAATATACAAGAAAAACATCAACACGAAAACATAAACTAAAACTATATAAAGATGTATAAAATTGAATAAAAAATTGATTTGTTTTTATTCAATAATAAATATACTACAATATATAAAATTAATATACACGAAATGTCGCAACTTATTATTAGAGAAAGTATGAATGAATTAGTTATACGAGCAACAGATAATTTTACAAAAATTTTGTCAACAAACGAAATAAAAGACAATTATATGGAATTATATTGGGGTGGTAATGGTCTTGGTGATAGATGGGTAAATAAAAAATTTAATTATAGCGTTATATATTCAAAGAAACAATCAGTTTTATATAGCGAAAACGATGATGATAAAATACCGGTCGAAATCCTTAACCAATTTTTACAATCCAACAAAGGTGTTGGTATAATTGGAATATTTGTGCATTCACGAAGAATAAATATACAAAAAAGACCAATAAGTAAACATATACATAAAAATATTACAAATGTATCGTGTGTTGTATGTGGAACACACGATACAATATGCGACCATAAAAACGACTTGTATAATGATGGTCGTGTATTAAGTTTAGAAACGCAGTTAATTAGCGATTTTCAACCATTATGTAATCATTGTAATTTACAAAAAAGACAAATTTGTAAAATGGAAGAACAAACCGGACAAGTATTTTCGGCAAAAAACATACAGAGATATAAATGTTATCTATTTGAGTTTCCTTGGGAAAAAAAGGTGTTTGATAAAAATGACATTAATTGTAAAAATGGTACATATTGGTTTGATCCAGTAGAATTCGATAAAAACATTTATTACTATTCAGTTGGGGTCATTCCCATTATTAATGAGATAAAATATAAAATCAAAACTAATAAACTTAAATTAATTGCATAACTTTACCAAAATATTCAGTTGATATTTCACAACCTTTAAATTTCCGTTTAGTATTTTTACACGCTATCGCCGTTGTTCCTCCACCCAAAAATGTATCTAATACTACATCATTTTCGTTTGAATGTTTTGTGATTAATTCTTCAAATAAACTTAAACTTTTTTGGGTTGGATGAAACCTATTCTTTCCACCTTGAAGTGGAAACATATATATTCCGTTATCATATTTACTATTAAATGTAGGTTTTGTTCCCTTTATTCCCAATAAAGCAATTTCACGACAATTTGTTAGATAGTTTACGCTTGAATTTAATGGTTGAGGGTTTGTTTTTATCCATTCAATAAATCGGATTTGTTTGAATTTATATTTTTCCATAATTTCTTTCAAGAATGAAATTTTCCATAAATCAAAGAATATAATTATGGTTCCTCCGTTTTTTAATTTTTTATAATATTCACATATAAATCTTTCTAATATTTCCATAGTAAACTCACTATCCCAGACACCATAATCAGTTTTAACACAATATTTTTTTCCATATATAGTTCCATATTTCATATAATTATTTTTCTTGTCATCATCTAATATGTTATTTTCTGTTTTGTATTTTACCCATTCTTCTGTTGTTTTTACAAATTCTATTTTGTGTTCTTCATTATGTTTAACCTTGTTATAGTGTGCGTTCATTCCAGTTTCTTTTGAAATAATGTATGGAGGATCGGTTAATATTAAATCGACCGAACCATCTGGGATAGTTGATAAATATTCCAAACCATCCACATTTTTAATTTCAATATCATTAAGTTCTGTTTTTGTGCTTGTCATTATTGTATTTGTAGTTATATCACTATCCATAATGGTATTATTCACAATCAATTTTTTAAGTTCTTCTTTTGTGCTTGTCATTATTGTATTTGTAGTTATATCACTATTTACAATAGTATTATTCATAATCAATTTTTTATTTAATTCATTAATTTTATCATTAACTGATTTGTCTATTAATTCTTGTATTTTGTCGGTTTGAATGTTACACATCTTTTTACGATTTATATGCTGGGTGTAATGTGATTTCTGTGAAAAAGTTTTAAAACATTTATCGCAACTATATTTAACTAAATTAGACATTTTATATATTAAAGTAATATTTTATTTTTATATTATTTAACTAAAAATACCTAAAATTGTTTTTCCTAAATACTTTTAAAAATATTTAGGTTGTTTTTGTGCCGTTTTACACCTTCGCACATTGAAAACGCCCATTATTCAACCTTTGGTTTGATATAATTTTTGTAATAAAACAATGAGAACATACAAATCAATCCCCATACATAAACATCAAATAAAACCAGAATAATATATCCAAACCTTGTTTCATTTGGAGGTTTGTATTTTACTAAAATGTGATAATGTCCGCACATCAGTTGCGTTAGTTGTAGTGTGGTTATATACCTTTTGATAAACCTTACTTGGTTGATTTTTAACAAGCATCCCAAATAATATGAATACATTATCGTATGGACGAAGGAATTACATAATGTCATAACCCAAACTCCATCAACCTTATATTCATAACACAAGTGCCAACATATAACCGCTCCTATATGATGGTATTTTTGAAGGAATATCGGCGATTTACCGTTTAGGTATAACAAGAATGTATCAAAAAACTCATAGTATTTTGAAATGTAAAACAAATATATGACTGTATCAAATTGTGGATTTTGAAAATAATAATTAGTTTGGAATACTATCCCATCATTATATAGTATTTGCGACAACGATACGAAAGTCCAAGCACTGAACGCAACTAACAAACCATTATGAATAACAGACAAAAAGTATAACAATGTTGGATTTATCCGTAATTGTTTAGGATATGCCAAATAACCAGCAATTGCTACCAACGGTGTTATATGACACGATAAATGGGGGGGGGGCAACATTGCTAATAAACATAATTAGCAAATAATGTTTATATCGTTTTTATTTGAAATAATGGGCGTTTTCAATGTGCGAAGGTGTAAATCATTGAAACAACAAGTTTCATAAACTTTCGACGTAACTAAATACGGATCCATGTTCGATGCGGGTCTTCTGTCCTCGAAGTATCCTCTGCCATCTTTTACGACCTGGACCGGAATGCGCAACGACGTATTTCTTGTGCCGATCCCAGAAGAGAACAATTCATAACCGGCTGTTTCGTGCTTGCCAGTGAGTCGTTTTTCGTTACCATCCCCGTATACCTGGATGTGTTGCGAATGGTTGTTTTTTAGCAGGGGAATACACCTATAAATTTCATCCAATCCTCCATCCTCTCGCATTTTCTTTGTGCTGAAGTTAGTATGACAACCAGATCCGTTTAGGTCCGCAAATGGTTTGGGGTCAAACGAGATTTTAACATCGTATTTCTCGGCTACGCGCTGTAACAGATAACGAGCAATACACATGTGATCACCTGCTTCGATGCCGAGACACGGACCGACCTGAAATTCCCATTGGTAAGGAGCAACTTCTGCGTTTATTCCCGATATTTTTAACCCTGCCTCCAAACACACTGCGAGATGTTCTTCGACAATCGTTCTCTGTAAACTCGACAGAGACGCACCGCAATAAAAATTTCCTTGTTCTCTAATAACAGGCCAATCGTCTTTGAACATAAAATATTCCTGTTCAAGGCCAAACCACGGTTGGTGTTCGTCATAGTAATCCCGTTCGAATATTTCATTTGCGTTGTGCCTATTGTTCGTCGGCAAAGGCGTCCCATCTACATCGTATGTGTCACACAATAATAAATAGGATGTGAAACCACATATTTTCCGGAGTGGATTTATAACGCATTTTCTCGGGACCAGGTATACCTCGGTTATGTCTGCTCCTTCAATTACCTGATTTGTTGAAGAGCCGTCGTAACTCCAATTCAAGGAAGTGTCGTTATTGTCTATGTTTTCTACATTGTATAGAACTCTGGACTTTGATCTAAGCTCTCCGTTACCTCCAATCCATACATATTCAATAACGACATTATCCATTGTAACATATAATAAAAAAATGTCTTTATACACAAACAATATATAATTTTTAAAATGCTATAATTTCAAGATCTTTTAGATTCCAGTATTCAAATGCACCACCTGGAATTGGTCGCTTGATAATAAACGGAATTCTCTTTTGTTGCAATTCAAGTTCCGCAATTATATATCCGTCGACTATGTTTTCAGGGACTTTCACAAATGGCTTTGCCCCGCACTCAATTTGTTTCGATCGCTGACCAAGCACTTTGGTCTTTTCATACTTTGTTAGAAACGGAATTGTTTTGTGTAGATGATCGACGATAATGTTAGCATCGTCTCTTACAACAATTGACAGCTTGGATATTTCATCGTAATTATGAATCAAACACTCTGGGTGAAAATCATTAATGTAATTTTTATTAACGTCGATATCGAATTTTTGTAAATAATCGTCTCCATATTCATCATCTTCTTCGTCTTCTCCATCGTCACTTTCGTCAGCATCGACGTTAATAGCGACTTGTGATTTACTAAATGGTTTATTACTTGTTTTTGCAGTTTTTCTTTGAACATCTTTATTTTCTTCTTCTTCTTCTTCTTCTTCTTCTTCTGCTTCATCGTCTTCGTCGTCTTCTTCAAAATCAAGATCGTCTACAGTGGTAACATCTTCTACGTTAAATTTTAAACCTAATTCGGGGTCTTCCTCGTCTTCATCTTCATCTTCTTCGTTATATTTAGGAGTGTTTTTTATAACAACCTTTTTTGGAGTAAATATGGTGTCTTCGCCTTCGCTTTCGTTATCAGAATCTTCATCCGTAGAATAATATTCGTTGTCGCTCATGATTGGTTACTATATTTACTTAAGATCTTTTTTAAATCAATTTTTTATTTTTCACACTTCTATTTTGCTAAACATCACAAACAATATACCGGGTTTGTATGTCATCTAAAAACGTGTCGTTTAGTTTATATGTATTGTCTTTTTTTGTTTTCATACAACAAATATTTGTTTTTATACACGACCATAGATATCTCATCATATAAGATATCTATACAATAAATACCTGATAACGTTATGTGTCAAATGAAAATGAAAATGAAAAAACAAAAAATATTTTAAACAATCGAATTTTTAGTTATTTTCTTCGCATTTTTGGTTCGACCTGTTATGATTTATCGCTACTCTTCCACACAGTGTCGCACTCTGAGCATAGATACACGTATTTCATATTCGTGTCGTCGTATCTCAGGTATAAAATCTCTTTATTCGTCTCCTTGGTTGTGTTCGTTTTGCATTCCGCATTTGGGCACAATATATTGTTCACTCTTGGTAAGGTAGGATCTAGCTTGGTATACTTGTTGATTATATGGTTAAACGATTGCTCTCCCTGTTTGATTTGTGTTTTTGAAACACACACGTTTTCATATGCAAGGAGTTTATCTTCGTTACCGCAATTCCTACAATAATAAACTAGCTTGTTCGGGTCGTCGGCATTGATTCGAATATAATACATGTTATTACAAGTAGAACAGAAATGCATTTTATGATATATAATATAGAATACATTATATTATTTAATTCAATTTTTTAACATACAAAACATTTTTAATTTTCAATATTTATTTTACAATTCGTTAAATTATTCAAAAGCTTTGGGTAATTTACAACAACATCCATGTTATATAGTTCACACCTAATTTTTTTGGGTGCTTTATATTCACCATTGCATTTATTCGTTGTAAAATCTAATAATGCGTCGTAGTTCTTAATAAACGTTTGCTTTATGATAGGATAAAAAAGATCAAAAAAACCAACGTAATATCCGGTTTTCTTGCTCACGATATTGCAAACCGCAATATGAATGTTCGAGTATTCTATAACCTCTGTATAATTTTTAAAATCTTTGTGTCCGCTTGTTATACCGGGCTCGTTCAACAAAGGATCTTTACACAAAAGAGTGCAAAGAGTCAGTAAAACAGTCGATATAGTTTGACAAGAAGTCCATTGATCGCCCCGCCAGGTGTTTAACAACGAAACGCACACTTTGCCACATTTGTATAAATTGGGATTGAATCGAATATTATCGCCGTTGGTCCAATATATTACCTTGGGTGGGCTGTGGGGATAATCAACTGGATAGTTTAGTTCAAAAAAATAATACCCCCCGAAATACGGAGTGCCTTGTTGCCCGACTATCATCGCATAACCCTTCATCATATCTGCATCATCGTGAACATAATAAATATCATTGTCTGTTAACGGACACTTGATGATTTGTTTTACATCCTTTAATAGTCGAATGATAGTTTCTTTTTGTATATAATTAGTCATTTACATTCAATAACGTTTTGTTTTTAAATTGATATCAAGTTTGATATCAAGTCGTAATAAAATACCAGCCAAATGAATTCATTATATTTTCAATCAAAAAAAATGAAATAGAAAAATATCAATATATAATAATAACAATGATTCAAACTATGACGCCGTCGTCACAATTCAAAGATTTAAATGAGTTTATGGCAAAGCATATATCCAAGGGGGGGCAATCTACGCATACGAGGATCCCTGACAAAGAATTGAATATTCATGGAGGTGCTTATATCATACCGGCCGAAGAAATCGGGGTATTCCATAACCTGTATTGCGATCACATTTTCACAAACAAAAAAAAAGAATATCTTACAGAGAAACAGCTGGATAGTAACGGCGCAATGGTTGTTGATTTTGACTTTAGATATAATTATGACGTTGATTCAAGACAACATACGACGGAACATATTCAAGATATGATATTGTTGTATCTCGAAGAACTTAAGGAATGTTATATTTTTGAAGAGAACAAACCATTTAATATTTTCATATTTGAAAAACCGCGCGTGAACAGGTTAGCCGATAAATCGTTAACCAAAGACGGGATTCATATGTTGATTGGGATCAAAGCAGACTATAACATACAGCTGATTATACGTGATAAAATGTTAACAAAACTCGCCGAAGTTTGGGATATGCCGTTAATAAACGGTTGGGATTCTGTATTGGACGAAGGTATTAGCAAGGGGGTTACAAACTGGCAATTGTTTGGATCAAGAAAACCAAACAATGAAGCATATGAATTAACACAGCATTATATTATCGGTTACGACAAAACAGATGGAGAGTTTATGATGAACGAGTTACGATTGCAAGATTTCGATGTAAAGGCAAATTTCATTAAACTGTCTGTTCAAAATGACAAGAATCCGTCGTTTGAAATGAACCCCAAAATAATTGATCAGTATAACAAACGAAATGAAAATAAGATTTTCAAAATTAAAAAACCAACGAGCAAGACAAAATTGAATTTGCTCGTCGAAGATGAAGAAAACAACGAGGAAAATGCGCAAATGTCATTGAATGACATTGTAAATAAAGAAACGTTGGAAAAGGCGGTTAGTATAATGTTAAACAATTTCAAAACAGATGAATATGATATCAAAGAGGTTCATTATTATACCCAATGTTTACCAGCCAAATATTACGAGCCAGGGTCTCATTTGATAAATCGGCAGGTCGCATTTGCATTGAAACACACTGACAATCGATTATTCTTGTCGTGGATTTTGCTAAGAAGTAAAGCAAGTGACTTTGATTACAACGACATTCCCAATTTGTATAATAGTTGGAAAAAACATTTCAGTAGCTCAAAGAGTGGGGGATCAATAACAAAAAAATCAATTATGTATTGGGCTAAACAAGATGCATTTGAAGAGTATGAAAAAGTAAAATTTTCAACGATTGACCATTATGCAGATGAAGCTTTGAATTCCCAAACAGAATTTGATTTGGCTCAAGTATTGAAACAAATGTTCAAGGATAAATACGTTTGTGTAAGTTACACTGGAAAAGGAATTTGGTATGTGTTTAAGAATCATCGATGGGAACCAGATAAGGGTATTTCGTTACGTCTGGCAATTTCTAGAGACATGTATTTCATGTTCTCTGCAAAAGCGGAAAGATTGGGTAAGGAATTTCACCATTACGACGCATCTGACGATCGAGCAGAATACATTAAAAAAAGAATCAAAGTCATAAGCGATGTTCTAATCAAATTGAAAAGAACAAACGACAAGAATAACATTATTCGTGAAGCGATGGAGTTATTTTATGATAACGAATTCACTCGTAATATGGACACAAACAGATACTTGTTGTGTTTTAATAACGGAGTCGTCGATTTTAAGAATAAAATATTTCGTGATGGTTATCCACAGGATTACATTACAAAAACTACTCGTATCGACTATGTGGAGTTGAATGACGAAAACAAACAAGAAACGTCCGTCATACGAGATGATATTTTGTTATTTATGGAGAAACTTTTCCCTATACCGGAATTAAACACATATATGTGGAGTCATCTTGCTTCGTGTCTCATAGGAACAAATAAGAATCAAACATTCAATGTTTACCATGGAAGTGGAAGTAACGGAAAATCAATATTGGCCGACTTGATGTCAGTTACATTGGGAGAATACAAGGGGACTGTTCCAATTTCGCTGGTAACCGACAAACGAAATTCGATCGGCGGAACGTCGTCGGAGGTTATACAGTTGAAGGGTATTCGTTATGCGGTAATGCAGGAACCATCAAAGGGAGTGAAATTGAATGAAGGTATTATGAAAGAGTTAACTGGAGGAGATCCTATACAAGCAAGGGCGTTGTATGCAGAAAGCGAAATATTCGAACCCCAGTTTAATTTAGTTGTGTGCACAAACAATTTGTTCGAGGTTGATAGCAACGACGACGGAACTTGGAGGCGCATTCGAAAAGTAGACTTTATGTCTAAATTTATAGACGAAGGTGAAACACACACAGATGATACTAAATATGTGTTTGTTAAGGATAAAACATTAAAGGAAAAATTACCATCATTTGCTCCTGTATTTGCGAGTATGTTGGTAAAGTTGGCCTTTGTTACTAGCGGAGTTGTTGAAGATTGTGATGTCGTGTTGAGCGCATCGAATAATTACAGAAAGGGACAAGATCACATTGCCGCATTTGTTGTCGAGAATGTGGAAAAGACTGGGGACCTTAAGAACAGAATCAGGAAGAATGAGTTGGCAAATGCGTTTAAATTTTGGTTTCAACAAGAACAGGGAACCAATCGCAAGGTGCCAAAGGCTCAAGAATTATATGATTTCATGGACAAAAAATTTGGACAGCATAAAGGCAGCGAGTGGCAAGGAGTTAAAATTAAATATCCTGATGCATCAAACGAAATTGAGGACCTAGAATAAATTATATTGAAGTCTTATTATCTTTTCCCTTATCATTTTTTCCCTTATCGTTTTTTTATCTTGTCGTTTTTATTTTTTTCGTCGATCATTTCGACAATTGGCGGATCAATTGTTTGCTCGATATCATCTATTATTTGATCCCATTTTATCGTTTCATGTTGTCCTTTATCATTCTTTATTCTAGCATCTATTACGTTTTCATCTAAATGAAGGGATATCTTGTCCAGTATAGTATCCAACCTTGCAACTGTTTGAACACATAACGAATAAGTGTCTTTCATGTTCAATATTCCAGCTTTTGCCTCTTTGAGATATTTTAGAATGGCTGGGTTCCTTGAAAATGTAATTGACTTTGTTATAACCCTATCAATTTTCTTGATGGCATCGTCTCGACTGTCTTGGCGATACCATCGTCTCACACTCTGCGGGATGTAACTATCTTGTTCCAAATTCAACAGAGGGCCCTTTGTATAAAGCTTAGAATTTACTGTAATACTCGCAATGACTTTTAGGTTTATTACGACTTCGTCATACTCAACATCCGATATGTTCATATTTTATAAATATTGTCATGTTTTTAGATATTTTGTAAAAAAATATAAATTATATAATAAATTGTGTGTTACAACGACTTGATTTTTTTGATGAGCTCGTTCCAAAACATTATCGGCGCACTCATTCGGTAATGCCCAACAAACCACCCTTCTTCTATCGCATCGATTGAGAAATTCAACCTTTGGCTTCTTTTGTTGGTTCCGGCCATGAGTCCAATATTCCCCGTATTCTTATTCAACATTGCGGCTTTCAACAAGATGACGCCATCCTTTTCTGCCCTTATTAATACGAGTATTTTCCAAACGCCGTCATTTCCCATCTTTGTATTGGGAATTACACGATTGTAATTTTCTGCGATTTCATCTTCGTCGCAGAAAACATATCCACATTCATCTGGGTTGTCGCACAACGAACACGAGAGTATCTCTTTTGGATCTTTGGCATACTGCAATGTCCCGGGTAAATCTCCAAGGTAGTATTCGTTTTGAGTTGATGACATGCGCAACATTTTGGTCATTTTCCTAGCTTATGTAAAGTGTAAACTAGGAATAATATTTCAATTTTTTTTGTATAATTAAATTTATCTAAATACAACATTCATAATAATATATTATGAATGTTGTATTGGTATGTATTCGCAATTTTCAGGATTATATTCTAACAAACATACAACAATTATTGCGGCTAAAACATGATAACATATTTGTCCTTACAAATGGTTACTTGTTTGATCGGTTTGAAAAATATCGAGGATTTATTCATTTAATTGATATTGATGAGTTAACCGAATCTTACAATTATTATTCAACTACTCGCATCGATAAACAATTTCGAAATGGTTTTTGGGCGTTGTCTTCGTTGCGGTTTTTTTATGTTTACGAGTTCATGCGGAAGTATGAAATGCAAGATATTATTCATATTGAAAATGACGTGTTGATTTATTACAATTGTGACGAACTTATTGACAAGTTTGATAAAAATTTTGTTTATATGCCATTTGATAGTATGACAAGAAACATCGCAAGTGTCGTATACATTCCTTCTTCAAATATATTGAAACGTGTATTGGACAATTATGATTTAACGAAAGATGATATGTGGAATTTTAGGTCAATCCAGATTCAAACTGGATTAATACAAAATCTTCCTATCTTTGTTTGCGAGAACCGAGAACTTCCAAATCTCACGTTTGTCTCGCAAAACTACGATAGATTTCAAATTCTATTTGATGCTGCTGCTATGGGTCAATACCTAGGAGGGGTAGACCCCAGGAACGATCCATCCGTTACGGTGGGATTTGTAAATGAAACATGTGTTGTAAAATACAACAGCTACACTTTTTACTGGATTGTAATAAATGAAATAAAAAAACCATTTATTCAAATTGACGGGAATATGATACCGATATTTAACCTGCATGTTCACTGTAAAAATCTCAACAAATTTGTATAACATTACAACGATCTATGCATGTTTTTTGGTAACACATTTACAATCGCGTGATACAGTGCAATTATTCCTCCAAGTAGTTTGGTAGAAATAAATGGGTATAATATTATTATGAAGATAAAGAACAGTTTACCCATAACGCTTAGTTGTGATGGAAACATAAACAATGAAATTATAAAACTGACGGCAATTATTATATAAAGAATTCGAAGCCACGAATAATAGTTTTTCAAACTGTCGATGCCCTGATCTTCATAAAACGTTTTCCTATCGTTTGTTAGAATATCAGATGTTGTGTTTTTCAACTCCTTTTCGAGTTGAACGTTTTCCATTTTGTATTTTGTGTAAAGGTCAAACACGTTTCCAAAATTAATCGATAGACCGTTGTAGGTTTCAATGGATGTCGTCGCCTTGGAGACGTCATTGTCAAAATTATTTTTATATTCCAAAGCTATTTTTTCGGCTTTTTCGTTCAGTTCTGTCTCCATATATTCGTTATAACCAGATTCTCCTTGCGTGAAAACAAAATAATTTTTGGCTGCAATGTGAACTTGATCTGGAGCGGTTTGCAGGTTGGTCTTTGCATTCATAAACTTGTCTTTGAGTTCATTTTTAGTTTTTTCTTTTTGACATTCGGGTCCACACATAATAGCCTTGGTGGCTTGATCGATGAGTGAATTGAATTTATCTAAATTATCGTTCGCCATTTTACTATATTATGTAAATACAAGATTTTTATAAACACCTTGTTCTAAATGCCAAATCCATCATAATTTAGAAAACTCTCTGCGACAGAAGGAACCACATTTGATGCAAGTGTTACATCTGGTTTTGCATTTATAGATGTTCCTTGAGTGAGCGCGTTGTTAACAGCGGACGACTCTATAGAAGAACTCCCTACACACTGATTTAATGTAGAATCATATTGCTGTCCGGTTGAACAGCAAAATTGACCAACACACGAACCTATTCCAGCTCCAGCCCAAGGATCATTCCCCGCCTGTCCAGATGATTTGGGAGCGCTGCTCTTGTCAAAATACCAATTGTATTCTTGGTAATTCATTACATCGCGATTCACAATTGACCACATACATCTAATAAAATATATCGATCCTATAAGCATTACAAGTGTAACCAAAATATAATACCAATTGTAAGGCAATATTCCAGATCTTTTGAATGTTGCTAAAATAATAATTGGGATCAACATGAAAATGACGATTTTCATCAGTTGCGTGTATTCCTCGTATTGTTGACTGTAATAATTGTTGATCTCGACGAGACGTATTTTATTGTTTTTTTCTTCTTCTAATAGACGGAGGCGTTTTTTTGCTTGGTTTAATTCGTCTTCTATCACGCCAATTGCAGAAGTTTGTTCTTGCAGTGTTCCTCGAGAGTTTGACAACGCGCTTTGAAAAAAACTATTGACTCCAGACAACGTTTTATACATATTTATACGCATCTCTGATATTCTGTTAATTTTATTGATGATACTCTCTTGCTCTTCCGTTGTTAGATTTGCATTTTCTAAACTACTAAACAGGTTTTGTTCAATGCCTTGTAAAGATTGGATATCGTTGAGTATTTGTTGATTGTTATCTTGTATATTTGGCGGTTGTTCAGACATATTCTATAATTTACAAGAAGAAAAATAAATAAGAAATCTTAGTTTCTTATAACTTTCATTGTAATGAGAATCGTTCCTATTGCTAAAATGCTCCACAAGACATATTCGTAATTTTGTTGTAAAACAACTATATCGCTATTGCGAACAATGTTATTGTCATTCTTAGCCATTTCATCTATTTTTTTTCGTGTATTTTTTAATTGTGTAAGAAATCCGTTGTTCGTAAAACCTTCAACTGCTTTTATATTCGATGCGATTTTCTGGTTCACAGTCCCGCTTCCAGAACTGTATTTATCTGCAGCGCCGATCAATTGATTGGACAAAAGGTCCATCTTAGCCTTCGTTTGTTCCAACTGTTGTTGTTGAACGCTGTTAACACCATAAGAACCATCAATCGCGTTGCTATTGCTCACATAATTTTGATACTTTATGGAATCGACGTTGTTTATTTTTGAAGATATTCCCTTCGGTAATGTTTTCGGTTGTTTGGTTCGAATATACAAGTTGCTAGATGAATTGATTGTTTTTCCAGCCATTTCATTTTTGGGATAACAAACATTGTTTTCGGGAGTAAATGCAAAACCAGCACATGTCGCGTCGTCCAAACAACTTGTCTTGCATTTATCTAAGGTTGCATTACCATAAGAAGCACCCTCTATATCGTGACCAACACTGTCATACCCCAAGTGTTCCACAAATACATTTCCAGGAGCAATGTTATCGTTTGGATACTGGTAAACGTCGGCGTTTGGATTGACGTATCCAACCTTTGATAGATTACCAACGAATCCCATTTCGTCGAGTTTGTATAAGGCGTTTGCGCCGACCCCCCCGCCCATATTGTTATCTGGCATTTTGTTACAATTCAATAATCTCTCGCTTGTATACAAAACTAAATTGCCGTCTGTTTGCATTACCAAATAAATAGCGCCATTGTTAGAACCAATAAAATCACCAGATACTAGGGCCGCTCCTGCGGAAATCCAGTTTTTCCCGAATTTCCCCTTTGTAGCAGCAAAATTTAAGTTTGGTTCCTTTTGTTTGCTCGTTGTTCCAGATGCCCAGATTACTCCCTGGTTGTCGTTTGGACCGGACCCCCGGTAAATACACATATTTCCATCATCTTGAAGTATCAAAAAATAATTTGCGAGCTCATCTGGGTCCATCGTGTATACCGCATTTGAATAGCTACCGCCAGACCAAGAACCATCTGCCAGTTGAGTGCAGTTTGTCGCGATGCCATATTTCTTAATGTTGTTCAAGTCATTGCTCAGTTCGCATTGGGCATTTTCGCCCGTTATTGAATCTTGTAAACCGTAATATTTGTATCCTTTGTCTTGCGACAGTTGCTGGCATGTGTTTCGATTGTAGTTGTGTCCGTCTCCTTCGGGCATTTCCATTGTTCGACTGCTTTTGTCCGCGTAACAACCCATGTAATTCACCGGTTCTTTTGTTGGTGTGCTAAAACTACTAGCGCCGGTTGAATTCAAAATCGCCAATCCCCCATCATTTGTAAGTGTCGCCGTATTGCCAGTTTGTCCCGATGTGTTTGATGCCCACAATGGGATCCCGTTACTCATTATGTAGCTATTCCCATCTCTTTTTGCAGCAACGTCGTTGTTTGATACGGCACAAAAACCCTTGCCTGACGTGTAATTTACATTCTGTAATGAAAAGAATTTGTAACCGCCGTCAATTGCAGCCAACTTACAATCATCGTATGTGTAACTACCGCTCGTGCGCGAACCATCTACATCAATAGAAACACTTTGAATTGCCGTAGAACGATCCGTCGCAGCCCAAGTTCCTCGAAACGTTATTGTGTTGTTTCCGGTAGTCACAATGTTAACCATTGTCTCGAATGTAGTCCACGCATTTACCGGGGTGTCGACCTTGTAAATGACCTCATTATTTAGTAACACATCTATAGGGTTACTGGTATTGGAATTATCACAACAATTCCTACCGCATGCAACAAAAGACAATTTATAAGATCCGTTGCTTAGAATTAATGTCTGTGAAATGGATTGTTCGTTTTGTAAACAAGCACATTGATGTCCATTGGGGTAGGGGATGGGAAACCCCCAATCGACAGATTCGTTCAAAAGAACCGCGTTGAAATTCCACCCTGCAATTACAGAGTTTATATACTGATAAGTGTTCTTGCCAATGATAGGTTGAGAGAAATCCCCGTTGATTATCGACGAGACTGTCGAAGGTATCGCTCCGCTGAGAAATGTCATGCTAGGTTTTGCGGTATTGTCTGCAAAACAACCCTGGTAGGTTGCGTTGGAATTGCTGACAAGTCGATCGACGTAAACGTTGGTTCCTTCGTTTCCAACACTTTGCCCTTTTTTCATTGGTGTTCCTGATACCAACGGAGGAGTCGTCGGTATTTGAGTTTCAGGAATTAAGTAGGTGCGATCCCATGGAATATCGAGTTGGACAAAATTCTTTGAAATGCCGGTGCCGATGCTATCACGTATTTCGTTTGAAGGGATGTATTTAACAACTCCATGATTCGTCACATACGCGATTTCTCCAGTTGTAAAACGAACCGTTTTGTTTATATAAGGATTTTTAGGGCTAATTCGATTAAAATAATTGGTCGCATTTTCAGTCGTCTTTGTCAACAACCCATTGTATTCTGCTAAAGTATCATTGTATTGTTGTTTTAATCCAGACACAATCTGTTCTTGAGACGATTGGTCTGTTTCTCTCAACACCTGTTTTGAAGTAGATGTTAATTGGTTTGTCATCCCTTCTTGAAATCGTTTATGTTGAAAACGGAGACTTTGGTTTGATGCAGGAGTATTGTTTGACATTAATATAAATTGATAAAAAAAATTTATATTATTGAATTGTGTATGGAGTATCATTATTTTTTTGCAAAGTGATATACCATTAAAGATAACGTCGTAACGACAAACACGATAAACAAATTGTAACTGAAATCGTTAAATGGTAGGATCGTGAACGAAGACCCCGTAAATAAAACAACCATTAAAATGGTAATAAAAAAAAACAACATATACAAAGAATAATATCTTGTAGTGGTTATACTGGATTGTGTGTGTGCTTCGTTTAGGTCACCACGCGTTTGTAATTGTGTCATTATTTGTTTTCTCTCATCGTTTAACATTTGAACATTGTTGTTGAGTGTAGACATTTGTTGTTCTCTTTCTTTCACTTGTGATTCATAGAGAGGTTCGTTTGTTTTTACAATGGTTAAAATCTCCTGATTGATGCTTGTAAGACGTTGATTTAACACTTGTAAAAGATTCATATATTTGGTTGTTTCAGGAATAATTGCATAATCGTTTTCTAAAGCAGGTATCGGTTTCCCATCCCCACCCCTTGTCCAACAGTATTTTTTATCTGGGTTATATGTGGCTCCGGTGCACGTCGGCTTATTCAAACACATACTTTTACATTCTTCAATTGATGAAACAGCTCCCTCGCCAACCGACGTCGTTCCCCAAAACGCTTGTCCTTTGATCTCGGTTAGTTTCTTTACATTATAACTTGGGCTTGTCGCAGTATTGTATTTATCGTAGTTAACATCGGTCGTATTGTAACACCCTTTTCTGTGTTCATCGTCAGTCATAGTCGACCAATTGAAAACATCGGTAATTAACGTATCTAATGTTTGTTGTTCTTGCCACGAATCGGTTGCGTTTGGAGGTTTTGTTATACATCCTGCCTTGTGCCAAATGTCATCTAGACACGCTTGACTAACTCCTTTACTTGACCCGCGACACGGAGAATTCAATTGTTCTTTTATAGAATTCATATAATCCGTTTGAACTTGACGATATTGCAACAAAACAGTCTCGTATTCTGCTTGCAGTGTTTCTAAATTTAAAACAATAGATTTGGTTTCATTGTCCATATATATTGATGAAAGAAAACAATTACATACTTCTTAATTGACTTTGTTTTCTAGACTTGAACAAGGCAAACGACAAGACAATTGTGCCCAATAACATAGCCCAATTGCGAAGATATTCAATCTCATACAACTCTTTGTAATTGCTTACCATCTCATCGGACCCGTTTTGTTTTTCCTCTGCACGCCCCAATTTTCTTTTTAATTGTCTGTTTTTTGCCTTCTCGCGACGGATAAACACGTTTAGAATTTCCAATTTTTTGTTGATGTCTTCCGTATTCGAATTGACGTCAGTTATCACACTAGACAAGCTTGAGTTTATCGTATGTATGTTGCTATTAATGTTATCGAACATTTTGTGATATTCATCGTATTCGGGATTTTTATTGTAGAAAACATAATATTTTTTGAAATCATCTAAAACTGGAGACTGTTGATCCTGAAGGGTTTGTATTTTCGATAAAAACACATTTGCTTTGGGTAATTGTTGTATGTCAAAATTTGACAATGTATCTTCGGTTGCCATTACTATACAATAGTAAATTATTATTCTAGAAATCATCTTCTACAAAAAAAAGGAGCTTGTCGATTAGGTCCTTTGTTTCGTTATAACCTCCAATAAACTGTTCGTCGTTAAATACCGCCGGAAATCCCCCGATATCTTTTTTAGCATAGGACTTTATGAATAATAAAAAATTTCCTCTATTTTCAACCAAATATTCATCACAATCTATTACAGTAAAAGGTTGGTCGTTCTTTGTCAGTAAATCTTTGACCATCACACAAAACTTACAACCGCTTTTGGAGTATATTGTAAACCCTTTCTTGGTTGGAAGAGTGTATTCCATATATAATATAATATATTCGTTTGTTTACACTTTGAACTTATTAAATGGAACTTTTTAAGTCCCTTTTTTACTAACTCAAAGTTGGGACTTTTCGTTCCCTTGTAAAGTTTGGTTATAGCAACTCGGTTTAAGTGCTTGATTACTTTTCGTTTCCCTACATAAATAACTTGGACGCTCTAATTTATTTATCGCATTCTTTGCTATCTTGTAGATGTTTGATGAACCATTACGGTCTCTGTTCCACAACCCACAACCGCTCTTACAGCGTAGTAGTCCGTGAATTAACCGCAATTCATCTTTCTTTTTATTTGGGTGTTTCCTAACCCTAAACTTCTCACATACTCCTCCATCACAATTAGAGCATTTACAACTGGTTCTAAACTCATCTACCAAAAACACATTGTAATTATTCTTACGAAACAGGGTTCGCATTCCCTTTCCCAGTGTGGGTTCTTTGTATTTCATTTGCTTCCGTTGTTCCCAATCTCCTATACAAATCACAACTTCGTCAGGATTACCAAATGTTTTCTTAAACTGGTTTATCATCTTTTGTTCGGTGCGTTTTGTATTGATATGCATACCAAACTTTAATTCACGGAACAACTCTTTCCTGTAAAAAACAAATAGCGTGTGATTGATACGATTTTTTGCTTGTAAATATTCTTTGAACTTTGTAATATCTAGCGTTTTCCTGTTGTAATGAGACAATTCGGTTTCATATTCTATAACTGTTTTATCGTGTATCTTATTAGTTTTCATAGCAAGAATGATATTGTTATATTTCTTCAATTTGGTTTCTTTTCTTCGTTGGTCTTGTGAATAACGGAAGATAGTAGCATCTTTGGTTGAACCATCCACACAATAAATCAAATCGCATTTCCCAGCATCAATTCCAATAATTTTCTTATTTTGTAAATGTATCGTATCATCCAACTCGTCAATATACATTTCTTTTGAACCAGTTTTTTTTGTCATTGGTAGTTTCTTGCCGACCAAATCCTTACGCAACAACAATACACTAACACCAACTCCGTCAGTAGAAATCATATGATGAAACGAATAATCGGTTTTACGAAATAACTTCTTCTCTGTTCGAAAAAAGAACTTCCAAATCTTATCTTCGTTCTTTTTCAAATTGCCCTCCGTTTTATAGTAAGCCTTGCTTCCTTGTTCTTTTCTCAATAACAGATTTACCAATGTAGTTGTATCCAATCGTATATAACTGGGTGTTATAGAACTTCGCAATGGAAACACATTATTTACAGTTTCCAACTCATTTTCCACTTGTTTCATCATAAAAATCATACTGGGAAAATAATCCATTGGACTACATTTCAAATCATAATAGATACTATTCTTTTCATATTTGGTCTTGTTTGGTAGCACATTTAGTTTTTGCTCGGTAATCCATTTGTGATAATATGGTTTAGATGTAAGTATGGTTGTATCCACATTCAGTAAGTCATTCTTGATTTTTCGTAGTTCGCTACACAATGCTCGTATTCGTGTTTCACGCTCCGCTTTCGTCTTACCTAATTTTCTAATTTTTTCAGTTATAAGTTTCTTTTTCCAAACAACATTTACATACCGCTCCACATAATCCACATAATGTAATTGTATGTTATTCTCATACATCGTGATAACATCTTCTTTCAAATAATCCAAAACTGTATTTAATCCAGCATAATCAATTGGGTCATTTTGCGTAGTCGGCAAATAGTGTTCCTTGTAAAAAGCAGTGAGTTTCTCTTTCATTAGAACGGTTTCTTGTTTGGGTGGTTTCCCTCGTTTTTCTTCCTTCTCACCACAAACAACTTTCATAGTATTATTGATAAGTTCCTTACTGATGATGGGTAATGAACCGTTATTATTTTCATAGTAATCCAATAGATACAGTTTCAAAAACTGTAATGTATGAATAACAATTTTGTTGGATTTGATAACGGCACTATTGATGATTGATATGTTGATATCAGGGTGCTTCAAAATGCTTTTCAGTGAGGTTTTGACGGATTTGAAAAACTCAGGTGGTTTCTCTTTTGGTTTTTCCATCCTATATACTATACAAAGATATTATTTCTAAATAGTTTTAACACATTAAAATTATTTAGTTATTCCTAAATATTCTATATTTAGTTGAACGAAAAAAACAACCTTGATTATTAGATTTTTCAATTTCACTCCTTTCAAAAATATATTGTTGTTTTCGTAAAATGCTTCTAATAATATTCAAATATGGTCGCTTACAATCAAAATTGGGTTTGAAAGATGATATAGTAGAACAAGCAAAATATTTTGGTATTTCTTCTTTCAAATCAAGTAATTTCTGTTGTTTTTCAATATCTTNATCTAAATCNCAAAGTAAAAAGGAATTATTTTCATCTAAATCGATAATGCTTATTATTTTTTTACATACTTCCTCTCTTTCATTGTGAAATTTCTCACTTAATTTGATTCGCATTTATACATAATTATAATAAAATCTTTAATTGGATTTTGTTCCATTTATAATGTTCGGTGGTGTATATTATTTTACACACAAACTCTGTAATAGTCGGCGGTGATCGACGTCTTACTGGGTCTTATTATATGACATACTTTACCTGGCCTCAATCCAATAACTCTGGCTACCGGATCAAATCTCGATATGTCGGGGAACTGAACCATGTCAGTAATGTTGTATTTCTGCATGACTTGGGCGACCTCAGTATCGTCCATAACGCGATGTTCGGGGACAAGAGAGTTGTTTAGTATATTGAACTGTAATCGCTTGATATTTTCAATTACGATGAATATACCGTCCTTTTCCCAAATGTGTTTTAGCTCGTTAGTGATGGTTTCGTTTACTTCATCTTTGATGATTATGAACAACGTATCTGCTTTTGTTAGAGTCTCTTCTAAATTGAAGAGATCCTCTATCATTTCTTGAATGTTAACTGCTTTGATTTGCTTCCCTAGATAATAACGAATGTAGATTTTATTTTTTCTTTTTGTTGCGGGATCCTCCTCTTTTTTTTCCAACAACATATCCAATTGATTGTTTTGTTTCATGGAATTGACTTCGTTGATACTAAAATTCGAGTAATCGTCTACATTGTAACCCTGTTTTTCCATTAACTCTAGAGAAACCTTTCTAGACTTATAAACGGTTGAAATTAAAATGCTTGAGTTTTGACTCGTCATATTATATTATGTTATTAATAAATAATTATTTAGATTAATTTCAATTTTTTATATATTTTGTGGTTTGATGTTTATTATTATTTTTTTGTCTCCACTGCTCGAGCTCTCTTCGTTTTCCAATGCTTCTATTTTTGGTTCTTCTTCAACGTCAAGAATTGATGGAATAACTGGTGTTGTAACTTTTAGGCTTGATGAAGACGACGGTTCGGGAGAAGGAGGATAGTCTGGCGAAGTCGGTTGATACAAGGGCGACTCAGGAGGGTAACCAGGAGATTCCGGAGGATACTCTGGCGAAGTCGGCTGATACAAGGGCGACTCAGGAGGGTAACCAGGAGATTCCGGAGGATACTCTGGCGAGGGAGGGTAACCAGGAGATTCCGGAGGATAGTCTGGCGAGGGAGGGTAACCAGGAGACTCTGCAATTTCTTCTTCCTGTAAATCCCAGTTGACGTCAAGCTGTTTGTTTTTCAAATCTTTCTCTCGTTTCAGTTTAAATACAAGTTTGTTTTTGTAAGATGCAATCACATTTTGAATATCATCACTATCGTCCTTTAATAGTTTATTTATATTATTCGAATACGACATGCTCAGCAGTTTATCAACGTTGTCATCTGTAATGATATGCATTTGAACGTTCATTACCTGTAACTCCTGTATCAATAATTTGAACGAAAATGGTATTCTTATTATGCTAAACGACCTCCCAAATCTGCTCAAATTTTTGATGTTCATAGATCCGTCTGGATTTGTATTGAAATTGATGGGACCATCCGCATACGGACTCAAAAACAGGTTCTTTGCTTCATTATAAATTGCAATCGATCCAGTTTTGTTACACACGGCCATATAATATTCGTCTCCTCGAATCAAAAACGACTCATTCAAAAAATACGACATCCCGTGCGCAAGAACTCCGTCGCGTTCCATTTCACCTATACGAAGACCTCCGTCATTTGCTCTGCCCTGAACAGGTTGTCGCGTAAGCATCGTGTTTGGTCCACGCGCACGATAATTTATTTTATCCTTCACCATGTGTTTCAGTCGCATGTAATATGTAGGACCTATGTAGATATCGCTTTGCAGCTGTTCCCCGGTCATACCGTTGTATAATATTTGGTTGCCCGTAGAATTAAATCCCGCCTCAACCAGCAGAGGTGCATACGTCGTGTAGTTGGCACCCTTAACCTGAAACGCGGTGCAGTCGCCGAACGCGCCATAACTCGTGCAAACCTTACCGAAGAGCGATTCGATTATCTGGCCGATGGTCATACGAGATGGTATTGCGTGGGGATTAATAATTAAGTCGGGACGTATTCCGTCGGCCGTGAACGGCATATCTTCTTCGGGAATAATCAATCCTATCGTTCCCTTTTGCCCAGACCTGGACGCCATTTTGTCGCCAATCGCAGGTATCCTTTCCTCTCGAACGCGAACTTTTGCCACGTTAAACCCCTCCTCTCCTTGCGTGATGAATGATTTATCTACAAAACCCAATTGCCCCTTTTTCGGTTTGACGGAATCGTCTGTCCATAAATCTTTATCCTCAAGGTTCGACGTTATTTTACCGATCAACATAATTTTATCGTTCAACTCGGTGTTTTCTTTGATCATCCCATTGTCGTCCAACAAACTGTAATCGTACCCCACCTTCACCTTGGTTACGTTGTTCTTTTGCACATTTGCAAATTTGGAATTCGAGAGACCGGCAACAGTCGAACTTTCTTCTCTCGCTTCATACATCGAATAGTAGGTTGTTCTAAATATTCCACGATTTACAGCCCCTTCATTGATCAAAATTGCATCTTCGACATTATATCCAGTGTAACTCATAATGGCCACAATTGCATTCACACCATAGGGCTGTTCCTCGTTGTTCAAATACTCCAAATATCGCGATTTGATCAACGGTGTCTGTCCGTAATTTAAAATCACGCCCATTTTATCTATTCGCATTTGAAAATTTGTGTGGTAGACCGACACAGCCTGTTTACTTTGTCCGCACGAAAATGAATTTCGTGCAAAAGGGTTGTGTTCAGGATAAATTATTTGGTTTCCCATAACGCCCAACATGAGAGAGGGGTCGATTTCCATGTGTGTGTAATACTTTGACTTTTTGAGATCTTCTGGATTATTTGCGATCAACGAACCCTCTTCTTCGGTTGTATCCACGTAATCTATAACTGATTTATTTCGCTGAAGAACATCAATAATATTATCCTTTTTTAAGTCTGTGTATATTTCATTCATTTCGTACAACTTGTTGTTTTTGATTGAAAACTCTTTATCACCTTTATCCTTTAATCCACACGTAATTTGTTGCCACGAAATTCGATTACTCTTGAACAATTGAATTACTTCCTCTCGGTTGAAACTCATTTTGCCGGTTTCAACGTAATAAATCGGCCTCGTCAATCTACCTGCGTCGGTATAAACGTAAACTTCGTTGTGTTCATAATCGAAAGATATACTCGTAAAAATTGGAATTATACCGTTCCTTCTATACAATTTCAAAAGGTCCACCAATTCGATAGGATTATCGATAACCCCAATCCAGTTACCGTTCACTAATATTTTGGTGCTGCACGACAAATACTCTGGACTACACTCTAAAATAATCTTCATCGGGGTATTCGATCGCAACCATTTTATAATAGGAAACGATGACCCCCCGCTGGTTATGTGAGTGCTTATGGCGAGGTGTTTGTGGAGACCTATATTTCCACCATCTGGAGTGTCCAACGGATCAATGAACCCCCATTGTGACCCATTTAAATGGCGAGGGCCAACAACCTTGGCGCTTGCATCGAGCGGTAAATTAATCTTGCGCAGATGCGATATAAATGTATTCCAACTCAGTCGATTTAAATCTTGAACCACCCCGAGCCGTTTTGTGTGCGCTTCGGATCCCCAATTCCCTTTGAATGCCTTCCGGAACCCGCCCTCTACATCTCGATCTTTGAAAAACGTTTTAATGTTTGTTTCGATCAACCCAATAAAATTGCCCTTGTATTTGTTTTCTTTGTTTGTGTCCAATGACGGATTTGTATTGTCCTCTTTGTATTCGCCTTGATGATAGTAATACTCTTCGTCAATTTTTTTTGCGATGGCCCTCTTTTGAATCAAATAATATTCCCTGAACAAGTCGTAGATGAGAGACCCAGACAGCTCGACACGCTTGAATCGAAAGTTATCCCGGTCTGTGGGTTTTTCCTCCTTAACAAAAACCTTGAGTAGGCGGTTCACCATATAACCGACGAAATAGGCTTTCTCGAGAAAATTTATTTCGCCAACATGAGGCAGGAAAAAATCGGACAAAATCTCAACAGCACTAGAAATTGTATTTCTCTTTGTAAACGTCGCAATAAATTTCAATGCCGTATCTTGATTGAAAATTTTGTTCGCGTCATGAATTGATGGTATAAATAAATTCACGTAATTTTCATTGTTTTCAATGTCTAATAAACACGTTTTTATGATGTCTTTGTCTGAAACAACGCCGAGAGCACGCATTAAAATAAAGAGTGGGATCGGCTTGCGAACATTTGGAATGGAAACGACAATTTGATTGTTGGAATAGGACGGCGATGGCGCAACAATCTTGACAGCTGTTGTTCTTATGGGTTTTGAGGCGTCTTCAGATACAGACCTTATTTCGGCGGAATGACTGTATAGCTCATCTTCTTTGTTTACCCTTATGTAAAGCATATTATCTGCAAATTTCTCTTGAGATACAATTACCTTTTCTTTGCCGTCGATGATAAAATAACCTCCGTAGTCATTACGACATTCACCCATGTTGAATCGAACGTCTTTATTCAAAGAATTCAAGACACATAGGTTTGATTGAAGCATGATAGGGAAACGACCGAGATAAATGTTTTCGAATGTCTTTGTTGTTTCTATTTTTTCGCCGTCGACATAATAAGTGAAATCAACTTCTACGTCGTAGTGGATGGTTATACCATATGTCATATTTCTTAATCTCGCATCATTGGGATACATATAGTGCATGTATTTTTCGTCGTAAATGATCGGTTTACCAAAATAAATCTTTGTCCCATCTTTACCACCAAGATACAATAAACAACCGTTTCTATTTTCGGGGGTTTCAGCGTCTTCTTCTCTCTCAATGAACCTAACCGGGTTGTTTTCTCGAAAAATGTTATTGATTCCTTTATTAAAAAAATCATTGTATGAGTCTAAATGATGGGATACCAAGTTGTTTGGATTGTCTGTGAAATATTTATCTATTAACTTCCAAGATATTGTATCCATATTATATTATAATAATCATATTTTTAAAATCTTATTTGATGTATTATATTATAACAAATCAATTTCATAATAAAGATATTTTGATTCATATTCCAACCATGATAAGGATTCGAATATTCTCAAATTTCTGTGATAGTAAAACTTGCAAAGTAGTTTACGAGAGACTATGTGAATCAACAAAATTAGATTTTTACGGGGAAGATAAGCAAGTATATATAACAGATGACGACAATTATACACATGTCATTATTATGAATACGGCGATGCCGGTTTTGAATACCCCTAAGCAAAATGTTTTGGGATTGGCATTTGAACCATTTGAATTTTTAAACATATCTCGCGAGTTTATTGAATATTCAAAAAAATACATTGGAAAATATTTCATAGGAGACAAACGAAACCTCCCTGACCCGTTCGTTGAACACTTTGGTTATATGTGGTATTCAAATCCTTTGAGGGATATTGTAAATAAATCAAAAATAATGTCAATTATCGTAAGCGAGAAGATGTTTGCGCCTGGTCACAAATATAGACATGAGTTGGTAACACGAATAATAAAGGATGAATTACCTATCGATATTTATGGACGAGGATGCAAATTTTACAAGAGTAAATTTATAAAGGGAGAGTTTATAAGCGATGAACCGTACGAAGATTATATGTATTCAATTTGTATTGAAAATTACAGGGAGAATCATTATTTGTCTGAGAAAATAATGAGCCCTATTTTATTTAATTGTATGCCAGTTTATTTAGGTTGTATAAAAATAAATGAATACTTTGATGACGTATTGATATTGTCTGGAGATGTTGATCGTGATATACAAATGTTACATACAATTTTAGAAAATCCAACACTTTACCATAAGAAAATGTATAACGACAAAAATATAAATACAGTGAATTTGTTAAAAAATATAAATTGCATTTTCAACTAATAATTTTATAATTTGTTATAGTATATGAAATCCAAAACAATTATTGCGTTTATAACCATTTTTACTTTGGTTGCATTTGCGTTTGTTTATAACAAGAAACACGAGGGATTTGGGGGCGGAGGAGGAGGTGGCCATGGTGGAGGTGGAGGAGGAGGTGGCCATGTTGGAGGTGGCCATGGCGGAGGAGGAGGTGGCCATGGAGGAAGAGGAGGAGGTCATTGGGGTCGAGGTGGATGGGGTGGAGGTGGATGGGGTGGAGG